>Ga0065720_1019331_pt1 | contig 28307 bp, 25 predicted proteins | sample Thericmetagenome_FD_59107 | JGI IMG/M metagenome (GOLD analysis project Ga0065720, IMG submission 59107) | Thermophilic microbial communities from the Joint Bioenergy Institute, California, USA of rice/straw/compost enrichment - eDNA_2 v2... | ecosystem: Engineered > Solid waste > Grass >... | reverse complement strand
GGGCGTGGCCGCGACGAAATACGGCTCGGCGCCTGCCGTGACCGCGGCGGCCACATAGGTCTGATAGAAGGGATTGGGCATCAGCACCAAGGGCCGCTCGCCCTTGGGCCCCTTCTTCTCCGGCACGACCACCTGCGAGATCATGTACAGCCCCTCGCGGGTGCCGTTCAGCGCCACGACCTGCCGCTCCGGATCGATCAAGCCTTCAGGCAGGCGATAGCGGCGCTGCAGCCAGCCGGCGATGGCGGCACGCAGGTCCGGCGTGCCATTTGGCGTGGGATAACGGCTTAAGCCCGCAAGATCGCGCCCCAGATGCTCGGCCACAAAATCCGGCATCGCATGCTGCGGTTCGCCGATCGACAGGTTGATCGGCGTCATCCCCTCAGGCAGCGGCTCGGAGTCGAGCAGCGCGCGCAGGCGGGTAAAAGGATAATCGGTCAGCAGGTCGAGACGGGGGTTCAGCATGACACTCAAAATCGAATCGGCCCGCGAATCGGGCCAGGGGCGGCTTTGCCGCAATCTACGGGCGGACGAGTCGGGGGGCAAGCCAGCATCGCTCCCCCACCCACCGGCAGCCATCCTGATTTATTTCGTGTCCCGCCCCTAACAACACACGCAACACGTGTTTATCCTCTCGGCGCATCACGGGGAAAACATCCACTTATGATTACGCTTGGGCTGCCTGCTGGCTGCGGCAGCCCTGCTCTGGATTTCGCCCCCTCCTTTGTGCAGGACAAGATTGGCGTTGTGATGCTGCACGGAAAAAAACCGTCCATAACAGCCTCAATGAAGCGCGGCAGCAGGTGGCGTCCGGCCAGGGCGACAATCGCCGCGATTTCATGGGTCTGAACCATCCTTGCAAGTGCGGGCCATGGCCAGGTGGCGGCATGGATCAGCAGGCGGTTATGAATTGGTGTAAACTGGAAGCCTCCTGAAGGAGTGCTTCCATGACTGAGGGATTGCTGTCTGTCCTGACTTTGCTCGCTGCTTTGGGCAGCGGACTGATCGGTGGCGTCTTCTTCGCCTTTTCCACCTTCGTGATGAAGGCACTCTCCCGGCGCCCGGCCGCCGAAGCCGTCGCCGCCATGCAATCGATCAACATCGTCGTGATCAATCCCTGGTTCATGGCGGCCTTCCTGGGAACCGCGGCACTTTGCCTCCTCCTTGCCGTCCTGGCATTCACCCAAGGCCCGGCGCTGGCTCTGCCCCGGATACTGGCTGGCGCAGCTTTGTATGCCGTCGGCACGTTCGGCGTGACGATGGTTTTCAACGTGCCGCGCAACAACAGGCTGGCGCGGATGCAGCCTGCCAGCGCGGAGGCAGCCGCTTACTGGCCACGCTACGTCGCTGAATGGACGGGATGGAATCACCTGCACACCATTGCCGCCTTGGCTGCATCAGCGGCGTTCATGCTGGCACTATTTGGAATCGATTAAAAAATCCCAGGGATGCTCTCCATAAGGGCTGCTGGAGCCGAAACCGATGCACGACTGCCTGCACCGGCGGCTGCGTAAAAGCTGCCCCCCATAGCGCCCCGTCATGATATGATGGCGCCATGGAGCAGAAACCCCATGCCTCGCCGGCCTGCGCACTGAATGAAGCGCCGGACAGTTATCTTGGCTATCTGACGCCGGCAGAGATTGCCGCGCAGCTTGCGGCCATTGCACGCGCCGCGCATGCAAGCGGCCGGATGGCCTGGGCCGAGAAGATCGAGAGCATCCTGCGCAAGTTGCCATCCGCCTCACCTGCGCCCGAGATCGCGGATGCCGGCGCCGCCCTCGATGCGCTGCTGCCGAAGATCCGCGATGATGGACTGCACGCGACGCTGAAATCGCTGCGTGCGGAGTGGTAGACAGCTAGGCCTGTTCCGGCCCAGGCGGTCCACCGAAAGGCTTTCCTTCACCCGGCGCCATTTCGCCCTCGCCCTCGCGCTCCCGCAGGACACGCAGCGGCGGCGCGCTGCCATCCTTCTGGGTGCCGAAGTAGATGGTGCGATGCGGCCGCGGAATTTCGATTCCCAGCTCATCGAAACGCTTCTTGATGCGCTTCTGGAATTCACGTCGCACGTTCCACTGCTGGAACGGGACGGTGCGGAACCGCGCGCGGATGACAAAGCCCGACGTATCCAGCCTTTCCACGCCCCACATCTCGAATGGATCCAGGATACGGGCATTCCATTCCGGCTCGGCGCGGAATTCCTCGGCCAGCGCCTTCAACACCTCGATCACATGGTCGGGATCCTCGCGGTAAGACACATTGATGTCGAACACCGCCTGGGCGTAGCCGCGCGTCATGTTCTTGATCTTGGTGACCTCGCTGTAGGGGATGACGTGAACGATGCCGTCAAGGTCACGCAGCTTGATGGTGCGGATCGAAATATCCTCCACCACGCCGGCATTGCCGCCGAGATCGACGATATCGCCCACCGCCACCGTATCCTCGGTGAGGATGAAGATGCCGGTGATGATGTCTTTCACCAGGGTCTGCGCGCCGAAGCCGATGGCGAGACCGACCACTCCTGCGCCTGCCAGCAAGGGTGCGATATTGATGCCAAGCTCTGAGAGCACGATCAGCCCGGCGATCAGGCCAAGGATGATCGACACGGTGCGCCGCAAAAGCGGCAGCAGCGTGCGCACGCGGCCCGAGCGCGGCGTCGGGCGCCCATCCGGGCCCGGCTGCGTCAGGTAGTATTCAATGCCGGTGGCCGTGGCTTCCCACAGTGCAACCGTAATCATCAGCACGAGCAGGATGGTGACCATCCGTGCGACGACGGTGCGCCCGGTTTCGGTGGCAAGCCATCCCAGCGCATCGATGCCCCAGGACTGCAGGATCGCGAAGACCGCAATCACATAGATCACGCTCCGGATGATGCTGAGCAGAAGCGGCAGGTAGCGGTTGGCGCGTGCCTCCAGGCCGGGAAACCGAGCACGGGTTTCCCGGCTGATGGCGAATAGCCGGCCAAAGGCGCGCTCGGCAGCGAAACGCAGTGCGCGTGCCAGTACAATGATCGCAATCGTCAGCAAGGTGCCGCGCAGGACGACGCGGAAACCGCCTTCGACGTCGAAGGCCCAGATCGCGTAACTGACAGCGATGTAGAGGATTGCCAGAACATGCCAGATATCGCCGATGCGCTGTCTCAGGACGCGCCAGGTGCGGCTCTTCTGCGGTGTTTCAGGTACGCCCGCATCTTGAGACGGTGCGGTCGCTGCGGCATCGGCAGATGGCTGCTGCCCTCGGATACGGGCGGCAACCGGCGTGCGGATTTGCAGCACCAGAACGGTCAACAGGCCAGCGAAAGCAAAGCCGATCAGCTTGGCCAATGTGTCGACGGCTTCCGGCGGCACACGCACGCGCTCGGCAATCCGGACCACCCCATAGCCGTAGATCGCAACAGCGCTTAAGCGCCGCAGCCAGAGCAATGCGTAATGGGCGCTTTCCTCGTCCAGGCGCAGCAGGCGATTCTGCACTGCGCCATTGGTCAGCAGCGTTTCGGCCGCGATCCCGATGGCGCGCCCCCCGACAAAGGCGAACACGACGATCTGCGCCAGGTCGCGGGTCAAGGCGTTGGGGGCCAGAAATGCCAGGATGCCATGGGCACTGGCGGCGAAGACGGCAATCGGCACCAAACCGATCAGCACCCGCAGGATCGCAAACAGCACCTGAAGCCAGGCGCTGGGGCGCTGGCCTTGTCCGCTGCGCGGTGCATGTAAAGCGGCCAGAGGCCGCCGGATCAGGATATAAGCCAAAGCCTGCAACAGCAGCGCCGCGAGCAGCGTAGCGCCCAGCTTCAGCAGCACATCGGTCCATAAAGCACGTCGGCGCGGATCCTCGATCTGCAACTGCGCCCAATCGGCCAAAGCGGGAAGATCGGAGAACAAGGCGCCGATGGCGGCAAAGGCACTGCCGGCCTTGCGCATCTGTGTCAGCACACCATCCACAATGGCGGAGCTTGGATCTTCCGCCTCAGCAGGGGACGTATCGCTGCCGTCACGCAGCGTTGCCAAGGCGCGCAGGGCCTGGATCAGCTTCCTGCGCTCGTTTTCGTCTTCCAGGCGATCGGCGAAGGCTTGCAATTCGCCAGCGCTCAGCGGCGCTGCCGCGGCGGAAGACTGCGCCTCGGATGATGCCTGGACTGTTGGCAGCAACAAAGACGGCTGTGCCGCGGCCGTTGCCGTCGTCAGAAGGCCAAGACAGAAACATAACAATGTCAGGGTTCGCCGCGCCGGCTGACGCAGCCTGGAGAGAATCGGATTTTCAGTCATCGGGGTGAGCATTTAGCCCATTTTCCGGCATTAGCCACCCCATCGCCGGCTGCCGGGCTGATTGGTTTCGCTCCGCAGTAATAGTCTTCGCAACCAATAGCTTGCGGCTGCACATCAGGCTGATCCTTTGGCCTCGCAAAGGCAGCGCCTTGATTGGTGGACACTCTCAAATGAGAAGATGTGGCGCCCAGGAGCTCAAGCCAAGCACGCAAAATCAAAGGCTTACGGGTTGGCGGGACACTCGCCCCTATCCGCATTTTGCCCCTGAATGTCCCCCGGTTCCATTCCGCATCCAGGCGTGGAACCAATTGTCCAGGATCGGTTGGGCGCCGTTTCTCATAATCTCGGTTTATCGCCTTTGGCGCATAATTCAGAAATATGCGCTAATTCCGATATTTCATTTTTATCGGAATTAGCGCATAATGAGGTTGGAGTGAAAAATGTCCGACCTCGCCCGTACACCGCCCCAAATCGGAAACCTGATCCGCCGCGCCAGGAAGAAGCGTGGCCTGAGCCAGTCGCAACTCGGCGAGCTGGCGGGCCTGCGCCAGGAGACGATCTCGCTGATCGAGACCGGCAACCCGGCCGCGAAGCTGAAGACCATCCTCGCCGTGCTGGCCGCCCTCGACCTTGAATTCCGGATCGTCCCGCGCAGCAAGGGCGCTGCCGCCGAGCTTGAGGACATCTTCTGATGCCACGGCGTCCCCGCCACCAACCGTTGCACGTGCTGATGAACAACCGCCTTGTTGGCCACCTGCACAGGGCGGCCAGCGGCGCGGCTCCTGAACCAGTCAGGATCGCGCAGAACCGCAAGAGCCGCCATATCGACGGCGATCTCATCCTTGGACTTACCTGACGCCTCCAGAAGAGTGAATGGAATTTGGATCGTCGTTGTTTAAGGCGAGCCTGATGAACTTTGCATGAAATGTCTCACGCAATCTCAGCCAGTAAGTAGCTGGTACTGCGCCCCCCTCCCTCGTCCTTGACCAATATTTTACGCTCCAGAAGATCTGTGATGTCGCGCAGCGCCGTGTCCGGCGAGCACTTCTCGATCTTCGCCCATTTCGACGATGTCAGCTTACCTTCGAAGCCGTCTAGCAACCGGTTCAGCATGTCGCGCTGACGTGGGTTTAGGGAATCGCCCGCGTGCGTCTCCCAGAAACGCGCCTTCTTCAATACGCCTGCCAGAATCACTTCCGCACCCTCGAACGCCCGCGACAGGCATGCAAGGAACCACCCTAGCCACTCTGTAATGTCCAGGTCGCCCTTCTGCGTCCTTTCGAGAATCTCGTAATATGCCTTGCGCTCCTGCCGGATTTGCGCGGACAGGCTGTAAAAGCGTTGTGTGCTCTGCTCTGAGCGCGCAAGCTGCATGTCAGCGATGGCGCGCGCGATACGTCCGTTACCATCCTCAAACGGGTGGATGGTAACGAACCACAGATGGGCAACACCCGCCTTGAGCACTGGATCGACGCCGGCTTTAGCGTTGAACCAATCAAGAAATATCTGCATGTCGCCGGAAACACGCGATCCTTCCGGCGCCTCATAATGCACGCGCTCGTGCCCAACCGACCCCGAGATCACCTGCATGGGTCCAGCTTTGTCGTCACGCCACGCGCCGACGATGATGCGGCGCATCCCGCTGCGCCCGGTCGGAAACAGGGCTGCATGCCAGCCGAACAATCGCTCGTCGGTGAGTTCCTGATCATACTTCTGGGTCGCGTCGAGCATCATCTCGACGACGCCCTCGACATCGCGATCCGCCGGAATCAGCCCACCGATATCCATGCCCAGACGCCGGGCAATGGATGAGCGCACCTGATCGCGATCCAGGATCTCACCCTCGATCTCGCTGGACTTCAGGACCTCCTCAGTCATGGTCCGGAGGGTTGCCTCGCTGCGCAGCTCGAAGCCGAGCCCCTCCATCCGCCCGATCAGCCGTCCCTGACGGTGCCGGACGGCGGCAAGCGGCTCCGCCAGGACCTTGTGATCCCAGCGGAACTCCGGCCAATCCGGCAATTCATGAATATAAGGCATAATCTCCGCATCCCATGCGGTGATTATGCCAGCTATTCCCCGCACCACTCAAGTATAATCTCCGCACATCATGCGGAGATTATCGCACGGGCGGCCCTCGCCTTTGGCTTCGTCTATATCCATCCGTTCGAGGACGGTAACGGCCGCATTCATCCGTTATCTGATCCACCATGTCCTCGCCGAACGCGGCTTCAGTCACCGGGCGTGGCGTTCCCGGTCTCGGCGGCGATCCTCGACCGGATCGACCGCTACCGTCGGGTGCTGGAGAGCTACTCCCAGCGCCTGCTGCCGCTCATCCAGTGGGAGACGACACCCGAAGGTTGCCTCCTTCATCGACATGCCCGAACGCATGACCGACCTCCTCTTCACCAGAACGGCGGACGCGTCTCGCAACGCGCCCGCAAAAAAGAATTCGCGGCCCTCACCGACGAAGAAGCCACGCGCATCGAGACGATCTACCGCGAGGCCTTCGGCGAAGCCTGACACAACTGCGGCTGCGACCTCTCGCTCAAACATACTCCTTTGACTTCGGCCCTCACCATCACCCTGGCGAGGGATCAATACCGAATGTGGAGGCGCGAAGGTGGCTCCGGGAGCGCGGCGAGCAGAGCCCGGTGTGGCGCAGCCGACGCGCGCGCAATAGGTATTTGCGCAAGGCGGGCATCGCGATTGCCGCGTAAAACAGCGTGAACGAGCGCCAGCTCATGGCGATCTTCGGCTGACCAACCATGAAGGAGACGGCTCGCTACATGAAGGCCGCGCTCCAGAGGTGCGCGCTGCGAACGCCATGACGCTGTCATGCTGGATCAAAAACCGAACAAAAATGTCCCGCTTTGCCCGCACCGCAGACCGGCGGACATTTTCCGCATCTAACTCTTTGAAAGATCAGGAGTGCGATCAGGAATGGTGCCCAGGGACGGAATCGAACCGCCGACACGGGGATTTTCAGTCCCCTGCTCTACCATCTGAGCTACCTGGGCCCACGGGCAACTGCGAGCCGGAATGGGCCGCAACGGCGCGCGGTTATAGACAAAATCCCCCTGCCTGTCCATATCAACGGCTGCACAATTTTTTCAGCTTCGCCAATCGCTTCGTTCCACCGTTATGTCTGCCGCCCCCGTCATCGCCGTTGCCGGTCTGACCAAGACCTATGGGTCGGCAGCCGCCCCCGTGGTGGCGGTCGATGGCATCGATTTCACGGTGCCGGCCGGCGGGGTGACGGCCCTGCTGGGCGGAAATGGTGCCGGCAAGACCACGACCCTGGCGATGCTGCTTGGGCTGCTCAAGCCTACGGCCGGCAGCATCACCGTGCTGGGCATCGACATGCTGCGCGATCGCCACCGCGTCCTGCCGCGCATGAATTTCTCCAGCCCCTATGTCGATCTGCCGCATCGGCTGACAGTGGCGCAGAACCTGCGCGTCTTCGCCGACCTCTATGCCGTGCCGCACCCGAAGGATCGAATTGCCGAGCTGGCGCGCGATCTCGATTTCACCGCGTTGCTCGACCGCCCCTCGGGTGCCCTGTCGGCTGGACAGAAGACGCGGGTGGCGCTGGCAAAGGCGCTGATCAACAAGCCGGAACTGCTGCTGCTGGACGAGCCGACGGCATCGCTCGATCCCGATACTGCCGATTGGGTGCGCAGCCTGCTGGAAACCTATCAACGCGAGCACAAGGCGACGATCATGCTGGCCTCGCACAACATGGCCGAGGTGGAGCGGCTGTGTCAGCAGGTGCTGATGATGAAGCAGGGCCGCATCGTCGATCGCGGCGCGCCCGGCGAGCTGGTCGCCCGCTATGGCCGGCAGAATCTGGAAGAGGTTTTTCTCGACATCGCGCGCGGCCGCGGCAAGGCAGCGGAACAGGCCACCGCATGAACGGCGAGCTTCTCGGTATCAATCCCTATCGCATCCTCGCGATGCTGCGCCGGCATTGGTATGTCCTGTCCGGCTCGTGGACACGCGTGGTCGAGCTGATCTACTGGCCGGCCGTACAGATGATCATGTGGGGTTTCCTGACGCAGTTCCTGGCCGGCAAGACCTCCTTCGTGGCGCAGGCCTTTGGCGTCTTCCTGGCCGGCATGATGCTGTGGGATTCGCTGTTCCGCGTGCAACTCGGCGTCGCCATCTCGTTTCTGGAGGAAATGTGGGCGCGCAACCTTGGCAATCTCTTCGTTTCGCCGCTGCGTCCCAGCGAATTCGCTCTTTCAGTGCTGCTGATGGGCGTGCTGCGCGCTTTGGTCGGGATGATCCCGGTCAGCCTGATGGCCTGGTGGTTCTTCGGCTTCTCGCTGTATGAGATGGGCTTTGCCCTGGCCGCCTTCTTTGCCAGCTTGATGATGTTCGGCTGGGCGCTCGGTATCGCCGTCTGCGGCCTGATCATGCGGCATGGCTTGGGTGCCGAAAGCGCCGCCTGGGGCGCGATGTTCCTGATCCTGCCGGTGGCGGCCGTCTACTATCCCGTCGCGGTACTGCCGGATTGGCTGCAGGTGATCGCCTGGTCGCTGCCGCCGGCCTATGTCTTCGAGGGCATGCGGGCGCTGCTGATCGACGGCGTGTTGCGCACCGACCTGCTGCTGGGCGCCTTTGCACTGAACGCACTTTATCTGGCGCTGGGCTTTGCCGCCTTCATGGGATGGTTCGAGGCGTCGCGCCAGCGCGGGCTGTTGCTGGGCCAAGGCGAATAAGCGCCGCGTCACCGCGCTGCGGTATTCTGGTGCTGCGGTATTCTGGTACTGCGGTTGCAGCCGCTCTACATCAGGGTCCAAAGATCATTCCGCCCAGCAGCCGGTTCGGCAGCAGCGTAAAGATCCCGGCGATGACCAGACCACCAAAGAAGAGCGAGATCATGCTCCAGCGATGGCTTTGGATATTCCGGCGCCGGACCTGGTAGATCGCCCAGGGCAACGTCACCAAGGCGACGACCGACAGGATATGGATCGGGCTGAACCCGCCCGGCCGCAGCCCCGTGATCCAGAATGAACTGATCGCCGCAATCGCCATCAGTACCACCCAGGCCCAGCCGAGCCGCTTATGCCAGCCCGTGCCCTTGCGCCGGATCAGCATGACGCATCCCAATACAAGGGCCGCCAGAGTAGAGGCCAGATGGATCTGGATGGCAGGGCTGGCGGTCAGGATCGGGGTGAAGTTCATGGCGGAAAACTAGCCCCACCCCCTGAAAATCGGCTATGCCATAGCTATATTCATGTGACTTCTATCACAGTCGCCGCTGGGGAAATCCCACGCCCCACATATCCAAGGATCTTGCCGTGACCGCCACCATCGCCCTGGTCGATGACGACCGCAACATCCTCACCTCCGTCTCCATCGCGCTTGAGGCAGAAGGCTACAAGGTCCGCACCTACAACGACGGCGCCGAGGCGCTGCGCCATCTCACCCAGCAGATGCCGGACCTCGTCATCCTCGACATCAAGATGCCACGATTGGACGGCATGGAAACCTTGAGCCGGCTGCGCCGCGTCAGCCAGGTGCCGGTCATCTTCCTCACCTCCAAGGACGAGGAGATCGATGAGGTTCTGGGCTTGAAGATGGGGGCCGACGACTACATCACCAAGCCGTTCAGTCAGCGCCTGCTGATCGAGCGGATCAAGGCGGTGCTGCGGCGTGCCGAGGCGAACAAGCCCGGCGCGGAGGAAACGGCAACCGACAAGCTGATCGTGCGCGGCCCCCTGGTGCTGGACCCGGCGCGGCATCGCTGCACGTGGAACGGCCATGACGTGACGCTGACGGTCACCGAATTCCTGCTGCTGGAGGCGCTGGCGCAGCGGCCCGGCCATGTGAAGAACCGCGACCAATTGATGGACGCGGCCTATGATGACAACGTCTATGTCGACGACCGCACCATCGACAGCCACATCAAGCGGTTGCGCAAGAAGTTCAAGGCCGTGGACGACAACTTCGACGCGATCGAAACCCTGTATGGCGTCGGCTATCGCTTCAAGGAGCTTGCGTCCTGAAGGAAACCCGCCCGCAGCGGCGGCTGATGTCGCCGCTGACTCGTCGCATATTACTGATCAATCTGGCGGCACCGATATCGCTGGTTCTGGCGTTCCTCTATCTCGACCAGTTCCGGCTGGGCCTGATCGAGTCCCGCCTCACCTCGCTGCGCTACGAAGCAAACCTTATTGCCGGCGCACTGGGTGAATCTGCGATCAGCACCGAGGAATTCGCGCCCGCCCTCGATCGCGAGATGGCGCGCCAGTTGCTGCGCCGTCTTTCGGCGCAATCCAGCGCACGGGCGCGGCTATTCGATGCCGAAGGCGCGCTGATCGCCGATAGCCGTCTTCTGCTTGCCGCAGGCCGCGGCGTCGTCACCCGGCAATTGCCGCCACCGGAGATCGACACGCCGTGGGAGCGGGCACTCGTTGAAGTCTATGAAAGCATCAATGCGCAATTCATGACCCGGCTCGACCTGCCGAAATATGTCGAGCTGCCCTTCACCCATGCCAACGACTATACCGAGACCCGCAAGGCGCTCTCGGGCGACAGCGAAAGCCAGCTTCGCGACCTTGGCGGCGGCCGCATCATGCTGTCCACCGCAGTCCCAGTACAGGGCCTGCGCAAGGTGGTTGGCGCTCTGATGCTCAGCGTCGACAGCACCGAGATCGATACCAGGGTGCGTGAGGAGCGCCTGGCGGTGCTGAAGGTCTTCGCCGCCGTGCTGGGCTTCACGGTGCTTGCCTCATTGTATCTCGCCGGCGCCATCGTGCGGCCGATCCATCGTCTGGCCGAGGCCGCCGAACGCATCCGGGCGGCGAAAGGCCGGATTGCCCATCTGCATATTCCCGATTTTTCCAACCGCGACGACGAGATCGGCGATCTGTCCGCCGTCTTGCGGGCGATGACCGGCGCCTTGACCCAGCGGCTCGACTCCATCGAGCGCTTTGCCGCCGATGTGGCGCATGAGGTGAAGAACCCGCTGACCTCGCTGCGCAGCGCCATGGAAACCTTTGCGCGCACCGACAAGCCGGAACTGCGTGAAAGGCTGCTGAAGGTGATGCAGGACGACGTGCGGCGCATGGATCGCCTGATCTCCGACATCTCGGCTGCATCGCGGCTTGATACCGAACTGGCCCGCTCCGAGGCAGCGCCGATCGACATCGCCGAGATGCTGCGCTCGGTGGTGGAAACTTATGTCGTGCGCGGGCAAACCGAGCGGATGCCGAAGATCGAGCTCAAGCTGATCGAGCCCGGCCCCTATATGGCGCCGGGTTTCGAAAGCCGCTTGGGCCAGGTGGCGCGCAACCTGATCGACAATGCGATCTCCTTCAGCCCGCCCGGCGGAACCATCACCGTCACGGTGCGGCGCGAGCCGAAGCATGTGGTTTTCACCGTCACCGACGAGGGGCCGGGCATCCCGGAGGAAAATCTGGAATCCATTTTCGACCGCTTCTACAGCGAACGTCCCGCCGACGAGGCGTTCGGGCTGCATTCCGGCCTGGGCCTGTCCATTGCCCGGCAGATCGTGCAATCGCTTGGCGGGCGAATACATGCCGAAAACCGAGATGACGGCGTAAGCGGTGCACGTTTTGTGGTACGGCTGCCGCTTTAACCATCATCGGCATGTGATTTCACAGGGGCATGTATTGACTCTCCATGAGGTCAACGGCAGGCTGCGCGGCCATGCTAACTCTCCATGCCAGCTGCGTGGCATTGGCCGGCGAAGCGGTGCTGCTGCGCGGCCCGTCCGGTGCCGGTAAATCCGATCTTGCCTTGCGCTTGATCGAGGACGGCGCGCAATTGGTTGCCGATGACCAGACGCGCTTGCGCCGCGATGGCGCCATCCTCCAGGCGACCGCGCCGGAACGCCTCTATGGTCTTCTTGAAATCCGCGGCCTTGGCCCGGTCGATATCCGCACCATGAATTTAATGCCGGCAGAGACTGCACGGCTGCGCGTGATTTTCGATCTGCTGCCGCGCCCTGAAGTGCCGCGCCTGCCGGAACCGCGTTTTGAGACACTGCTTGGCGTCACCCTGCCCTGTCTTGCTCTCGATGCGTTCAGCACCAGCGCGCCCGTCGTCGTGCGCTGGGCCTTGCGCCTTGCCATCGCGGGCCGCCTGTTTGAGCCGGCGGAAGTGCATGACATGAGGCAACCATTGTCGCGCGGGGCCTGATGGCGGAAATCATCCAGATGCAGCAGATAGCGCCGGTTCGGGTCGTGATCGTCAGCGGCCTTTCCGGCGCCGGCAAGACGACCACGCTGAAACTGCTCGAGGATATGGGCTATGAGGCTGTGGACAATCTTCCATTGTCTTTGCTGCGTCGTCTGACCGCGCCGGAGGAGACCGGCCCGGTAGCGCATTCTGGAGGAGATACTTCGCGGCGTGCGATTGCCGTCGGCGTCGATACCCGCACCCGCGATTTCCAGTGCGAAGCGCTGTCTGCGCTGGTCAACGAGTTGCGGCGCCGCGCCGATCTCGAAACCAGCCTGGTGTATTTCGACTGCGACGATGACGTTCTGCTGAAACGGTTTACAGCAACACGGCGGCGCCATCCGCTGGCCGCCGACCGCCCGGTTGCCGACGGCATTGCGGCCGAACGCCGGCTGATGTCCACGCTGAAGACCGAGGCCGATCTCGTGCTGGATACCACCGCGCTGTCGCTTCCCGACCTAAGGCAGGTCCTGGCCGCGCAATTTGCGCTGGACGACCAGCCTGACCTTAGTATCATGGTGATATCCTTCTCCTATAAACTCGGCCTGCCTCGCGAGGCGGATCTGGTGTTCGATGTGCGCTTCCTGCGCAATCCTCATTATAACGACGAATTGCGGCCTCGCACCGGCGAGGATCCGGCTGTGGCAGCCTATGTCGCCGCCGATCCGGGTTATGCCGACTTCTTTACCCGACTGTCCGAGATGATCACCGCATTGCTGCCGCGCTACGCCGCCGAAGGCAAACGCTACCTGACCATTGCCATCGGCTGCACCGGCGGCCGGCATCGCTCGGTCGCCGTAGCGGAAGCGCTGGGCAAACACTTGCGTGCGGCGGGACAGCATGTCGATATTCGCCACCGCGATCGCGACCAGGCGAACCCTTGAAGCGCATCGAGAAACGCCTAACCCCATGACAGATATCGTCCCAGGATCGGCCCCATGATCGGTATTGTCGTCGTCACCCACGGTCGCCTCGCCGAAGAATTCATCCATGCGACCGAACATGTGGTCGGACCGCAGAAGAATCTGAAGGCGGTCTGCATCGGACCCGAAGATGATATGGAGCAGCGCCGGCAGGACATTCTGGCCGCTGTTGCCGAGGTCGATGCCGGCAAGGGCGTGATCGTTTTGACCGATATGTTCGGCGGCACGCCGTCGAATCTCGCCATCTCCATCATGGATCAGGCCAAGGTCGAGGTGATCGCCGGCGTCAACCTGCCGATGCTGATCAAGCTGGCCAGCGTGCGCACGAAATCCGAGCTGCCGGCAGCCGTCGCGGCCGGCCAGGAGGCAGGCCGCAAATACATCAATGTCGCCTCCAAGCTGCTGGCGGGGGAATCCGATTGATGGATGCGTCCCTCAACAAGGGCGGCGCGCTGCGGTGTAGCGTCACCATCGTCAACCAGCGCGGTCTGCATGCCCGCGCGGCGGCGAAATTCGTCCAAGTGGTGGCCAGGTTCCCGCAGGCCAAAATCCAGGTCCAGAAGGACGGCCAGACGGTGAACGGAGAGTCCATCATGGGGCTGATGATGCTGGCCGGTACCCAGGGCAGCAGCATCGAGATCATCGCCAGCGGCCAGGAGGCCGAGGCCGCCCTCAAGGCCCTGATCGAGCTGATCGAAGGCAAGTTCGGCGAGGCGGAATAGTCCGGACTTAATATTCCTATATAAAGATTTCTTTATATAGTGCTGGACAGACCTGTCCGCCCCCTGCTATATCCCGCCGGGTTTTCGACCCTGAACTGGAGCGGACGGACGATGAGTGCGGATTACAAGGTAAAGGATATCGGCCTGGCCGATTGGGGCCGTAAGGAACTCGATATGGCCGAGACCGAGATGCCGGGTCTGATGGCCGTGCGCGAGGAATTCGGCAAGAGCCAGCCGCTCAAGGGCGCCCGCATCGCCGGCTCGCTGCACATGACGATTCAGACCGCGGTGCTGATCGAGACGCTGAAGGCGCTCGGCGCGGATATCCGCTGGGCTTCGTGCAACATCTACTCCACCCAGGACCACGCCGCCGCCGCGATTGCCGCTGCCGGCATCCCCGTCTTCGCCGTGAAGGGCGAGACCCTGGAGGAATACTGGGAATACACCCACCGCATCTTTGAATGGTCGGACGGCGGCACGCCGAACATGATCCTCGATGACGGCGGCGACGCCACGCTGCTGATCCATCTGGGCATCCAGGCCGAGAAGGATCCGTCTGTCATCTCCAAGCCGACCAATGAGGAGGAGACCGTCCTCTATGCCGCGATCGCCAAGCGGCTTAAGGAGCAGCCCGGCTGGTATTCCCGCATGGGCGCTGCCATCCGCGGCGTGACCGAAGAGACCACCACCGGCGTGCATCGCCTCTATATGATGGCCAAGGAAGGCCGCCTGCTCTTCCCCGCCATCAACGTCAACGACTCTGTCACAAAGTCGAAATTCGACAATCTCTATGGCTGCCGCGAAAGCCTGGTGGACGGCATCCGCCGCGGCACCGACGTGATGATGGCCGGCAAGGTCGCCGTCGTCGCCGGTTTCGGCGATGTCGGCAAGGGCTCGGCTGCCTCTTTGCGCAATGCCGGCTGCCGGGTGATGGTCACCGAGATCGACCCGATCTGCGCGCTGCAGGCCGCCATGGAAGGCTACGAGGTGGTCACCATGGAAGAGGCCGCCCCCAAGGGCGACATCTTCGTCACCGCGACCGGCAACATCGATGTCATCACCCTGGACCACATGCGCCAGATGAAGCATCGCGCCATCGTCTGCAACATCGGCCATTTCGACAGCGAGATCCAGATTGGCGCGCTGCGGAACTACAAGTGGCACAACGTCAAGCCGCAGGTCGACGAAGTCGAGTTCCCCGACGGCAAGCGCATCATCGTCCTGTCGGAAGGCCGCCTGGTTAACCTGGGCAATGCCACCGGCCATCCGAGCTTCGTGATGAGCGCCTCCTTCACCAACCAGGTGCTGGCGCAGATTGAGCTGTGGACCAATCCGGGCAAGTACAAGAATCAGGTCTATACCCTGCCGAAGCACCTCGACGAGAAGGTGGCCAGCCTGCATCTCGCCAAGGTCGGTGCCAAGCTGACCAAGCTGACGCCGCAGCAGGCCAAGTATCTGGGCGTCGATCAGGCCGGGCCGTTCAAGCCGGACCATTACCGCTACTGATCCGCTCCCCTTGGGGAGCGCAAGCGATGGCCGGGCCGGAGAAATCCGGTCTGGCCATTACCATTTTGAAGCCTTGTATTCCCTGCCCCGGCTGTCGATAGTGACCCCCATGTTGGGGGTAGTGGTGACGAGATGTTGAGCGCGGCCGAATTAGGCCTGGGGCTGGCGGCCGTGGCCGCGGCAGGCTTGGCGGGCTGGCAGGCCTTGCGCGCCCAGCGCCTGTCCCGCCGCCTGCGCGAGACCGCCGCCGAGCGCGATCTGTTCGAGGCGGAGCGCTATGCCATTCGCACCGAAACAATCGCTCTGCGCGAAAAACTCGCGGCCCTGACCAGCGAGAGCGAAAACCGCAGCGCCGAGGCGCAGGCGCTCCGCCAGGCTGAGCTGGACGCCAGGGCGATCCTGGATGCCGCCCCCTTCCCAATCTGGCGCCGCGACATGCAGGCCCGGCTGCGCTGGGTCAATGCCCGCTACGCCCAGCTTGCCGAGACGACGCCCGAGGACGTGATCCGGCGCGGCCTGGAACTGGCCTCGCCGCATGATTTCGACCAGCCGCGCAACCTGGCACTGGATGCGCTGAACACTAAAACCCTGCAGACCCAGGAACGCCGCTTCGTCGCTGAAGGCGACCGCCGCAATTACCGCATCTTCGAACTGCCGGCGGGCGACGGCACGCTGGGCTTCGGCCAGGACATCACCGCCGAAGCTGATGCCCGCGGCCAGCTGCGCCGCCATATGGATGCCCATATGGAGGTGCTGCGCACCATCTCGACCGCCACCGCCATCTATGGCCCTGATCGCAAGCTGCTGCTGTGGAACCGCGCCTATGCGCGGCTTTGGGGCCTGGACGAGGCCTGGCTGGAAACGCGCCCCAGCTTCGGCGAGGTGCTGGAGCAGTTGCGCGCCGACCGCCGGCTGCCAGAGCAGATCGACTGGCAGGCCTATAAGCGCGGCCAGCTGGCGCTGTTCACCACTGTGATCGAGCGGCAGGAGGAATTGCTCCACCTTCCCGATGGCTCGACGCTTCGACTCATCATCAGCGCCTATCCGACCGGCGGCCTGCTTTTCGCCTATGACGACGTCACCCGCCAGCTCACCTTGGAGCGCGCCACCAACACCATGATCGCGGTGCAGCGTGCGACATTGGACAATCTCTACGAGGCGGTGGTCGTGTATGGCTCCGATGGCCGACTGTCGCTGTATAACCGCGCCTTCGCCCAGCTTTGGCAGATCGACCCGGATCTCCTCAATCGCCAGCCGCATCTGACCGAGGTGCTGGAAGCGGCACGGCCGCTGATGCAGCGCGGCCCGGACTGGGCGCAGCTGCGCGAGCGCCTGACCAACAGCTTTGCCGCGCGCAAGCCCACGCGCGGCCGGCTGGAGCGCGGCGATGGCCTGGTGATCGATTACGCTTCAGTGCCGCTGCCCGACGGGGCCGTGCTCTATACCTATCTCGATGTCAGCGACAGCATCCGCATCGAGCGGGCCTTGCGCGAGCGCAACGAGGCGCTGGAGCGTACCGACCGCATGAATGCGGCCTTCATCAATAATATCACCCACGACCTGCGCTCTCCGCTCGGCACGCTGATCAGCATGACCGAGGTGCTGAGCCAGGGCATTCTGGGTCCGATGAATGCGCGGCAGGAGGAGTATTGTCGCGACATCATGGTCGTGTCGCGCCACCTGCTGCGCCTATTGGACGACATCATCGCCATCGCCACTATCGAGGTTGGCCAGATGGCGCTGGAGCCCGAAGAAGTGCCGGTCGAAAAGCTGTGGCGCGAGCAGGCGGCGCATTGGCAGGAAGTGGCAGATCGCCGCGCCATCATTCTGGATTTGCCGAAAGAAACCCCGTTTGAGGCCGTCACCGGCGATGAGCAGCGCCTGCGCCAGGCGCTCGACAGCGTCATGGTCGCGGCGCTGGACGGCACGCCGCAGGGCGGCCGCGTCAGCCTCAGCATCAACGGCGTCGATACTCAGAATCTCAGCTTGCGCATCGAATGCCATAGCGGCGGCCTGTCGCCGGTGGAACCGCGTCAGCTTTTCGCCGATCTGGCCGATCCAGCCGGCGAACGCCGCGCCGACGCCGATCTCTCGCTGGTGGTCGCCCGCGGCCTGTTCGATCTGCACGGCGCCCGGCTGCATCTGGATACCGCCAGGGACGGCCAGCAGGCGGTGGAAATCCTCTTGCCGCGTAGCGTTGCGGCTGCACCCGTCCATCCTTAGAGTCACGGCATGCCGGTGATTCGAAGCCTCACGCTGCCCGACGAAGCGGCGACCGCCGCCTTGGCCGGCGCGCTGGCGCCTTTGCTGCGGCCCGGAGATGCCGTTCTGCTGGATGGACCGCTGGGCGCCGGCAAGACCAGCTTCGCCCGCGCGCTGATCCGTAGCCTGTCGCATCCCGGCACGGAAGTCCCCAGTCCCAGCTTCAACCTGGTGCTGACCTACGACACGCCGCAGGCAACGGTGTGGCATTTCGACCTTTACCGCGTCGCCGATCCACGCGAATTGGATGAGCTTGGCCTGGATGAGGCGATGCAGGACGGCATCACCTTGATCGAATGGCCGGAGCGGCTTGGATCGCAATTGCCCGCCCATGCCCTGAGCGTTCGCCTGGCCCCTGCATCCGCACCGACCGCGCGGCAGGTAGAGTTGCTCGGCGACGATGCCTGGGCGCAACGCTTATCTTCTTTCAAGGTATCCAGTGATGTCTGATCGCGCCGCTGTTGATCGCGCTGCATTGTCCGATCGCTTCCTGGCAGCGGCCGGCTGGGGCTCTGCATCCCGCACCAAGCTGGCCGGCGATGCGTCGTTTCGCAAATACGAACGCCTGCAGCGCGGCAGCGAGCCGGCCGTCCTCATGGACGCAGCGCCGCCGCAGGAAGACGTCCGCCCCTTCCTGCGCATCGCCCGCATGCTCCTGGGCTTTGGCTACAGTGCGCCGCGCATCCTGGCCGAGGATGTCGAGAACGGCTTTCTGCTGCTGGAGGATTTGGGCGACGGCCTTTATGCGCGTCTTCTCCGCCAGGGTGCGAACGAGACCGAGCTTTATGCCGCCGCCATCGACTTCCTGCTCGACCTGCATCGTCATCCCGCTGCTGACGATCTTGCAGCTTATGACGAAAAGCGTCTGGTGGAGGAAGCCGAACTCTTTCTCGATTGGTATCTGCCGGCCCTGACCGGGCAGGAGACGGATACCGGGCTGCGCTCGGAATTTTGCGACCTTTGGCATGCGCTGGCGCCGGAGGTGGCTTTGCCGCCGCGTGTGCTGGTGCTGCGCGATTTCCATGCTGAGAATCTGCTGTGGCTGCCCGAACGCAGCGGCACCGCCAAGGTCGGCCTGCTGGACTTCCAGGATGCTGTGGCCGGCCATCCAGCCTACGATCTGGTGTCGCTGCTGGAAGATGCCCGGCGCGATGTGCCGCCGGAACTGGCCGAGGCGATGCTGCAGCGCTACGTTGCTGGCAGCGGGAAAGACGATCAGAGCTTCCGGCGCGCCTATGCGATCCTTGGCGCGCAGCGCAACATCCGCATCCTTGGCGTCTTTACCCGCCTGTGGAAGCGCGACGGCAAGCCGCATTACCAGGCCTTCATGCCGCGCATGTGGGGTCTGGTCGAACGCGATCTCGCCCATCCGGCGCTGGCCGATCTGCGTGCCTGGTTCGACCGCACTGTGCCGCAGCCGCTGCGCCTGCAGCCCCTGCCGGGCCTGCCCGAACTGGCGGCGGCATCATGATTTCCATTCCCGCAACGGCGATGGTTCTTGCCGCCGGGCTTGGCACCCGGCTGCGGCCGCTGACCGAGCATACTCCCAAGCCGCTGATCAAAGTCGCGGGCCAAACCTTGCTGGATCGCTGCCTGGATCGTCTCGTCGAGGCCGGCGTGCAGCGCGCCGTCGTCAACATCCACTGGCTGGGCCAGCAGATCCGCGATCATCTCGCCAGCCGCAGGGATATCGAGATCGTCATCTCGGATGAGAGCGACCTTCTGCTGGAAACCGGCGGCGGCATCGCCAAGGCACTGCCGCTGCTGGGCGATGCGCCCTTCATTTCCGTCAATGCCGATCTGATCTGGCGCGATGCCGTAAGCGGCGGCAACAGCCTGCGGCAATTGGCGATGGCTTTCGATCAGAACGCGATGGATGCGCTGCTGCTGCTGCAACCGCGCGAAAAGGCTACTGGTCATAATGGCGCCGGCGATTTCAATCTGGCGCCATCGGGCCAGCTCAGCCGCCGCGGTGAAGCATCGCAGGCGGCCTTCGTCTATACTGGCGTGCAGATTTTGCAGCCGCGGCTTTTCACCGGCAGCCCCGCGGGAGCTTTTTCGCTGAACCTCCTCTACGACCGTGCGATTGCTGCCGGCCGTCTTTATGGCCTGCCGCATCAGGGCGACTGGGTGGATGTGGGCAGCCCGGCCGGTCTGGCGGCGGCGGAAGCTATGTTCAATGGCGAGCGCGACTAGGCCGCAGCTTTACACCATCGCCCCCGGCCGGCCTTTCCTCGATTTGCTGGCGGCGGGAATTCTGCGCCGCTTCGGCACCGATCCGCTGACGCTATCGCGTGTGACTGTCCTGCTGCCGACGCGGCGCGCCTGCCGCGGCCTGGCCGAGGCTTTCCTGCGTGCCCGCGATGGCGAGGCTTTACTGCTGCCGAAAATCCGCCCGTTGGGCGATATCGACGAAGACGAACTCGACTTACGCGGCATCGATACTGCGGAGGAGGCGCAGCCTTTCGCGCCGCTCGATCGCATGCTGCTGCTGGCGAAGCTGATCGCGGCATCGCCCTTGGCCGGCGGCGACAGTGCCACGGCCTTGCGGCTGGCGCGGCTGCTGGGCGATTTCCTCGACAATGCCGCCACGGAAGAAGTCGGACTGGATCGCCTGCCCGATCTCGTGCCCGCCGAACTGGCCAGCCATTGGCAGGCGACCCTGGAATTCCTGCGCGTCATCCGCGAGCATTGGCCTCGCATCAAGCAGGAACAGGGCCGCCTCGATGCAGCCGAACATCGCCGCCAGGCGATGCAGCGCTGGATCGATCATTGGCAAGCCGCGCCGCCCACCGAACCAGTGATCGCCGCGGGTTCTACCGGTACTATTCCCGCCACCGCGCGACTGCTGAAGCTGATCGCTCGTCTGCCGCAAGGCGCCGTGGTGCTGCCGGGACTGGACAGGCAGCTCGATGATGCCGCCTGGACCGCAGCCACGGCCGAGCCGACGCATCCGCAATTTGCGCTGGCCCATCTGCTCAACACGCTGGGGGCTTCGCGCGCCGATGTTGAAGACTGGTCGCCGGATGCGGCGCCTTCGGCCATTTCGGCCGCACGCGCAACCTTGCTGTCGATCGCGTTGCTGCCGCCATCGGAGACACATCGCTGGCGCAGCCTGCCAAATGGCATTCCACCGCAAAGCTTCCAGGGCCTGAAGCGGATTACAGCCCCGGGGCTGCATGAGGAAGCGCTCGCGATCGCGCTTGCCATGCGCGAAACCCTGGAGACCCCGGGCCGCACGGCTGCGCTGATCACGCCGGACCGCAATCTGGCGCGCCGGGTGGCCGCAGAACTGAGCCGCTATGGGATCGCGGTCGATGATTCCGCCGGCCAGCCGCTGTCGCAGACACCGCCTGCGGTCTTCCTGCGCCTGCTGGCGGAAGCCGTGGCTGAGGATTTCGCGCCAGAGCCTTTGCTGGCGCTGCTGAAGCATCCCTTCTGCACGCTGGGCCTGAAACGCCGCGAATTGCTGCGCTGGGTGCGCAAGATGGAACGCCGCGTCCTGCGCAAAACCTTGCCTCTGGCTTCGCTGGACGATCTCGCGGTGGAACTGGGCAAGCACGAGGAGCTGCTGGCGAATTTCGCGCGGCTGCGCACCGCGTTGCAGCCAGCACTGTCGTCAGAAACAGAGACACTGGCGGAGATGCTGCAGGGCCAGATCAAGGCTGCCGAGGCTTTAACAGCGCCGGATGCTGCATCGAGCGGCGGCCAGACGGAACTCTGGCGCCAGGAAGCCGGCGAGGCCCTGCATGATCTGGTCGTGGAACTGCTTCAGGCGACTGAGTTCGGTCCAGTAACGCGGCGCGAATGGCCGCGGCTGCTGGACGCTCTGCTGGAAGGCCGTGTGGTGCGGCCCCGCCATGGCCGCCATCCACGTCTGTTTATCTGGGGCTTGCTGGAAGCCCGATTGCAGCATGCAGACCGCGTCATCCTCGGCGGCCTGAACGAAGGCACCTGGCCGCCTCAGACGCATGACGATCCCTGGCTGAGCCGCCCGATGCGCGCAGCCCTCGGGCTGGCACCGCTGGAACGCCGGCTGGGACAAACGGCACAGGATTTCGTGCAGGCAGCCTGCAACGATGATGTCATCCTCACACGCTCGGAGAAGGTCGACGGCACGCCCACCGTGCCGGCGCGCTGGCTGCTGCGTCTTGACGCGCTGCTGAAGGATGACGAACGCTGGCAGGCCTGCCACGCGCCACACTATCTCGAATGGGCAGCGCAACTGGACCAGCCGGAGGCATTCATCGCCAGCGAGCCGCCGCGTCCTATGCCGCCGGTGGAAGCGCGGCCCCGGGAACTGCCCGTCACCGCCATCGAAACCTGGATCCGCGATCCTTACGCGCTTTATGCAAGGCGGATTCTGGATCTGCGCAAGCTCGACCCCGTCGGTCCGCCGCCGGATGCCCGCCTGCGCGGCGAGGTGATCCACAAGGTGCTGGAAATCTTTCTCGCCAGACACGGCGATACTTTGCCCGATGACGAGACCGCCCATGCCGAACTGCTGGCCCTGGGCAGGCAGCATTTCGGCGCCTGGCTGCAACGGCCGAATATCGCCGCCCTCTGGTGGCCGCGTTTTGAGCGCGCCATGCGCTGGTTCCTTGCCTATGAACGCGAACGGCGCACTGCCGGCTTCCGCCCCGTATTGCTGGAGAAGGACGGCCACTATGTCTTCCCGACACCGGGCGGCGCCTTCACCCTGAAAGCCAAAGCCGACCGCATCGACCGTCGTGACGGCGTCGGCGATCTGGCCGTGCTTGACTACAAGACCGGCACCCCCCCTTCGGTGAAACAGGTCCATAGCGGTCTGGCGCCGCAGCTCGCACTCGAAGCCGCCATCGCCCAGGCGGGCGGCTTTCCTGAACTGACACCGGCCACGATTGCTGAACTTGTCTATATCCGGCTTGGCGGCGGCGTCGAGCCCGGCGAGGCGAGATATATCGAAGGCACCAGCCGCTCGCCGGTGCCGCCGCCCGATGAATTGGCGAAACTCGCCTTGCAGCGATTGCAGGGCTGGGTGGCGCGCTTCGATGACGAGAGCACGCCCTATCTGTCGCGGCCGCGGCCGCAATTCGTCGACTATCCCGGCGATTACGATCATCTCGCCCGCGCCATCGAGCGCGCCGAAGGCATCGGGGAAGAGTGATGATGTCGCCCGATACCGAACTTTCACTGCATCAGGCAAACCAGCGCGTTGCCGCTGATCCCACGCTGTCGGCCTGGGTGGCGGCCAATGCGGGCTCGGGCAAGACGCGCGTGCTGGTGGACCGCGTCACCCGGCTGCTGCTCGCCGGTACCCGGCCAAGCGGCATTCTATGTCTCACCTTCACCAAGGCGGCAGCCGCCGAAATGGCGATCCGCCTCACCGACCGGCTCGGCGCCTGGACGACGCTGCCCGATGACGCGCTGAAGGCATCCCTGTTCGAATTGCTCGGCCGCCCCGTGACAAACGACGACATGCTTACAGCCCGGCGGCTGTTTGCCCGCACGCTGGAGGCACCCGGCGGCCTGCGGCTGCAAACCGTGCATGCCTTCTGCGAGGCGCTGCTGCAGCGTTTCCCTGTCGAGGCCGGCGTGCCGCCCGGCTTTGCCATTGCCGATGAGGCGATCACCGCCGATCTGTTCGCCGAAGCCCGCAGCCGGGTGCTGGAGCAGGGCCTCTCCGGCGATGCAACGCTTGCACCGGTCATCCGCTTCTTCGCCGAGCGTCTGGACGATGCGCGCTTCGAGCGGCTGTTCGCCACGCTGCTTGGCAAGCGCCGCGACCTTGCCGTGCTGCTGGAGGATTCCGGGGGTGCAGAAGCCGCGATTGGCCGGCTTTATGCACAGCTCGGCCTGCCGCCGGATGCGACCCGCGAGGGCGAAATCCGCCGCCATGTCGATGGCATGGCCATTGGCGACTTGCGGCGCGCGGTGGCTGCGCTGCTGCAAGGCGGCGCCAATGACAGCAAGCTGGGTAAAAAACTGGACCAGTGGCTTGCCGCCGGCTGTCTGCCGGAGCGCTTCGAGGCGGAATGGCTGCCGGCCTTCTTCACCAAGAGCGATCCCAATAAGGCACTGGACAAGCTCGCCAGCAAGATGGCCGAGAAGATCGCTTCCGATTGCGGCGCCATCCTGCAGGCCGAGCAGCAGCGGCTGCTGGCACTGAAGCTGATCCTGAACGCCCTGACGGTTGCCGAAGCAACGGCGATGCTGCTGCGACTGGCCGAGCATATGCTGCACGCCTATGCCGAATTGAAGGCCAGGCGCGGCCTGCTCGACTACGATGACCTGATCCTGCGCAGCCGCGAACTCCTGGTCGAGCCCAGCCGCGTGCCCTGGGTGATGTTCAAGCTGGATCAGGGCATCGACCATATCCTGGTCGACGAAGCGCAGGATACCAGCCCGGATCAATGGTCGGTGGTCGCCGCGCTGGCGGAGGATTTCTTCACTGGCTTCGGCGCGCGCGACGTCAGGCGCACAATCTTCGCCGTCGGCGACGTGAAGCAATCGATCTACAGCTTCCAGGGCGCCCGCCCGCAGGCCTTCCTCGACATGCGCAAGGATTTTGCCCGCCGTGCCGAAGCAGTGGGCGAGCGGCTGCATGCCGTGCCGCTGGAAATGTCGTTCCGCTCGGCACCGGCAATCCTGCAGATGGTCGATGCCGTTTTCGAGGACGAAGCAGCACGCAAGGGTCTGACGGAGGACGGTGCCGAACTGCGTCATCGTGCCAGGCGCCGCGAAGAAGCCGGGCGCGTCGAAATCTGGCCGCCGTTTAAGCCCGATCCGGCAGCGCAGAGCGAGCCTTGGGAAGCGCCGCTCGATTATGTCGGCAAGCGCGATCCGCGCGTACGCCTGGCCGAATGCATTGCCGCTCAGATCAAGCAGTGGACGCTGCATGAGGATCTGCCCAGCGCGGGCCGCAAGGTCAGGCCGGGCGACGTGATGATCCTGGTGCGGCGGCGCAACGTCTTCTTCGAGGCGATGGTGCAGGCGCTCAAGAAAGCCGGCGTGCCTGTTGCCGGCGCCGACCGGATGAAGCTTGCCGAGCAGATCGCCGTGCTCGATCTGCTGGCGCTGGGATCCTTCTGCCTGCTGCCGGAAGACGATCTGACTTTGGCCACGGTGCTGAAAGGCCCCTTGTTCAATTTCAGTGAGGACGATCTTTTTACGCTGTGCTGGAAACGTCAGGAGCGCCGCCTGTGGCACGAATTGCAGCGCCGTGCGGATGACAAACCGCATTGGCGTGCAGCGGTGCACGAGCTGCGGGAGATCATGGCGCGGGCCGATCTCATGCCGCCTTTTGCCTTCTATGCCGAACTGCTGGGCGCGGGCGGTGGACGGCGGCGGCTGGTGGCACGGCTAGGCGCGCAGGCCAACGAGCCAATCGACGAATTCCTTGCCGCCACGCTGAATTACGAGCGGGAAGCAACGCCAAGCCTGCAAGGCTTCCTGGCCTGGTTCCCGCGCCATGCCGGCGAGATCAAGCGAGACCTGGAACAAAGCCGCGACGAGGTGCGCGTGCTGACCGTCCATGGCGCCAAGGGACTGGAAGCACCTATCGTCATCCTGCCGGATTGCTGCGATCTGCCGCAGGAACGCAACGGCGAAGGCTTGCTATGGGGCGAAGCATCTGAGCCGCCGCGCCATCCCACTGCGGGGCCGGCGCAGACCGTGCCGCGACTTTATTGGCCGCTGCGCAAAGAAAACGACACGCCGTTGACTGCCTCAGTGCGTTTGGCGCGGCAGGAAGAACAGATGGCGGAATATCGTCGCCTGCTCTATGTGGCGCTGACCCGCGCCCGCGACCGGCTTTATGTCTGCGGTTATCTCAATGCCAAGACCGCCGAGAAAGGCCCGCCACCGCAAAGCTGGTATACGCTGATCGAAGCGGGCCTCAATCGCCTGTCGCCCATCCAGACCGTGCCGCTGCCCTGGGGCGAGGACGGCCGGCGCTATGAAACCTTTGGCGATCAGCGCGGCAAAACTGCCCCGGAATCCGAACAGAAGCCCTCGCCGCCTCTGCCCGCCTGGTGCCGCGCCCCAGCGCCGCCCGAGCCCTCGCCGCCGCGGCCGCTTAGTCCGTCGCGGCCCAGCCGCTCCGATCCGCCGCCGCTCAGTCCCACGGCGCCGGACCGCATCGCTGGCCTGGCGCGTGGACGTCTGATCCACCGCCTGCTGCAAACCCTGCCCGAGCTGCCGCCAGACGAGCGTAAGAAAGCAGCGACCCGCTTCCTGGCGCTGCCGGCCCATGGCTTGAGTGGCGCCCAGCAAGCGGAGATCGCCCGCGAGGTGCTGACTGTGCTGCAGGAGCCAAGCTTCGCCGCCGTGTTCCAGCCGGGTGCACAAGTGGAAGCCCCATTGGCCGGACGGCTGGGAGAGCGCCTGGTCGTCGGACAGGTTGATCGCTTAATTGTGAACGACGATGCCATCCTTGTTGTGGATTACAAGACGAACCGCCCGCCGCCGAGCCGCGCCGAGGAGATCGATCCGGCCTATCTGGAACAGATGGCCCTCTATCGCGGCCTGCTGCAGCAGATATTTCCCGGCCGTCCGGTACACGCGGCGCTGTTATGGACTTATGCGCCGCGCCTGATGCCGCTATCATCAAGCCTCCTTGATCGGGCGCTGGGCGCTTTCACCGCAACGTGACTGGTCGGAGGCGGGCCGTTTCCCTAGCTTGAGCACCATGTCTGCAAAACGGATCACTTCCTGGATACTGGCGATGGCGTTTGCGACCGGCCTCGGCAGCATCGCCATGGTGCAGAACGCCGCAGCGCAGGCCGGCCGCTCCATCATGGTGCTGGAGCTGTTCACCAGCCAGGGCTGCAACTCCTGTCCGCCCGCCGATGCGCTGATGTTCGACTGGGCCAAACAGCCTGATGTGCTGCCGCTCTCGCTGCATGTCGATTACTGGGACTATCTCGGCTGGAAGGACACTTTCGGCAAGAAAGGCCACAGCAAGCGCCAGCACGAATATGCGCAAAGCATGGGCAAGCGTCAGATCTACACGCCGCAGGTCGTGGTCGACGGCCGCTTTCAGGCGGTCGGTTCCGACCAGAATGCTGTCGCACAGGCGCTGAACAAGGCGCGCAAATCGGAGCGCGTGACCTTGCAGGCGGAATTTAGCAAAGGTGCCTGGCAGATTCTGGTCCCCGATGTTGCAGGCTGGCAAGGCGAGGCGAAGGTGCTGCTCTGCCGCTACGACCGCCGCCATGACGTCACCATCGAACGCGGCGAAAATCACGGCAAGACCATCACCTATCTGAATGTGGCACGGGCCTGGAACACCTTCGGCGAATGGAAGGGCCAGGCGGCGACCTACCGGCTGCCCGATCTCGGCGAGATCGACTGGAGCACCGAAGGCGTCGTCGTCATGTTGCAGTCGCACAATGGGCCAATTCTTGGCGCCGTGGATATCCAAGGCGCCAATTAGCCGCGCCTGCCGCAGCGGCACCGGTTGACACCTCACTGGACGAAGCCGAAGCTTTCCCAAAATCGAAGCATTGAAATCGAGTCATTGGGGACCGCGGAATGAGCGAAACCAAACCGGCTGCCCTACGGCCGTCCAGCACGGTTCTTCTGGTGCGCGATGGCGCCACCGGCCTTGAAGTCTTCATGGTGAAGCGCCACCACGCCATCGATTTCGCTTCCGGCGCGATGGTCTTTCCCGGCGGCAAGCTGGCCGAGGGCGACAGCGATCCGGTGCTGATGGGCCGCCATGCCCGGCCGGGCAAATTCGCGCCACATCTGACGCCCTTCGCCTTCGCCGCCATCCGCGAGGCCTTCGAGGAATCCGGCCTGCTGCTGGCCCGTCAGAAAGGCCAGTCGCGCCTGCTGTCGGCCGAGCAGGCCAGCGCGCTTGGCCATTGGCGCGATCCGCTCAATCGCGGCGAGAAAACCTTGCGCGACATGGCGGAAGCAGAGGGCATCGACTTTGCGCTCGATACCCTCGTGCCCTTCGCCCACTGGATCACGCCGGAGACGATGCCGAAACGCTTCGATACCTGGTTCTTCCTGGCTGCCGCGCCGGAAGGACAGATTGGCGCCCATGACGGCGGTGAATCCGTCGATTCCGCCTGGCTCGGCCCGCAGGCAGCGCTCGATGATTGGGAGGCTCAGCGGCGCACCATCGTGTTTGCGACCCGCATGCAGCTCGTGAAGCTGGCCCGCGCCAGCAACGTCGGTGCGGCTTTGGCCATGGCCGAGCAGGAGCCGATCGTCGATGTCATGCCGGTGCTGGACAGGAATGCGCCGGGAGAGCCGCATCTGCGCATCCCGGCGGAAGCCGGCTATGGCGTGACCGGCGTACCGCTCAGCCGGGTTGGCATGTAGAAGCGTCTTTTTACAGCGCCTTTTCCATCACGCGCGCGAGCCGCGCCGCAAAGCCCTGCGGATCGGCCAGCGGCTCGCCTTCCACCAGCCGAGCCTGATCGAGCAGCAAT
>Ga0065720_1019330_pt1 | contig 28316 bp, 11 predicted proteins | sample Thericmetagenome_FD_59107 | JGI IMG/M metagenome (GOLD analysis project Ga0065720, IMG submission 59107) | Thermophilic microbial communities from the Joint Bioenergy Institute, California, USA of rice/straw/compost enrichment - eDNA_2 v2... | ecosystem: Engineered > Solid waste > Grass >... | reverse complement strand
GGGGGGGGGGAGGGGAGACAACGAGCAGGCGTGATGACCAGGCACAGGGATCAAGAGCATGAAGAGTTGGTGCAGGCTATGTGAATAATAGAGGAAGAGTGGTTATTTGGTAAATTCTGACAGGAGTAGCTGTGAAGACTGGACTTCATATCAGGACGAAATTCTGTAGGGAGTGTGGTAGTTGTTATGTTGACGGTATTATGTACGACTACGACCTTGTTGGTAAACCTATGTCGGACTTAATGAGCGAGTTCAAGCTCGTGTTGGCTTTTGGATTCGTCATTTACTGAAGTAGGATGGCATGTCAGTCGGAGTGTCTGGACTTCTACATTAAGTTCATTACTAATGGCAACTTGGACACTGAGAGGATGACTGTGATTGGTTGACGACAGATGACAGAAAAAGTGACTATGTAAACACTGTTCATGTGCAGTAGGTAATAGCAGTTGTTGGGCTTGCCTGCCTGAGATGCTTAGTAGTTCTACATAGGTATCATAATATAATTTCTATCAACAAAAGCCTGTCCCTGTAAATGATATTCTACACGGAGAGATTATCAATGCATGTTCGGGTAAATGGAAAGCTCAACATCGTGTGTGAAGCCCTTTGTCTCACGCCAGTGTTGAAGGGTCATGAGCCTTTGTATTAAGTTCTCAAAAAGTTCACCTCCTATCTTGATGATAAGGATGTTGGTACGTTCTCCTGTGGGCGAGTCGGGCTATCAAATGACGCAGGCTCAGAACACTGGACACCTAAACACACAAGCACTGCACGGTGAGTATGTGGAAGAAATGGTCGTCAAGACTTGAAGAACTAATTACTAGCATAAGTATTTGGGCAGCCTAAACCGAGTAGTAACGGGTTATATAAAAAGAGTTTAACCAATCTTTACATTGCCTATCATGAAGCCATATCCGCTCTATCCATAGCATTCGCAATCTCTATGCGGCTGTCTTATAATCTTACTGGATTTCTTTCCAAGCAGCTTCAACCTACTGACAAGCGGACTTGTCCCAACTCAATGATGCTCTGGGTCTTTAATTGCCAGACCTCTTTCAACATTGCACTCTAAGCACTTTTCCTCTCGTCCAGGAAGAATTACCTGGTTTTAGTCTTACTTTTCATCATGCTGCGTCCACCTATGCCCTAGTTTTCTCCGAAGGTGATGTAACCCATCGACATGACTGGGCAGGGCGAACTTTGGTCGAAACAGCTAAAGCTATGATGAATACATCCCTATCTCTTGCAAATGAGCTGTGTAAACTCTCTCAAATTCGAGCCCCACAACACATCTGAACTCTTCACTGCCACATCACCCAAACTGCTTGGCAGTCGTCCTACTGACCCTGACGCGTCCCAGCTCCACTCAAAATCTTTTCGATCCGACTGTTTCCCTAATCCGAAATTCGCTCCTGCAAGCGCCAGTGGTTTAGTGGTAAAATTCATCGTTGCCATCCCGCCCTCATCCCAAGATGTGGGATACAACGCTCGATGAGCCCCGCGTTCGATTCGCGGCTGGCGCATAGTTTTTTGACTTCCGTAGTCAACAGGACTTGAGTTCTTCTGGACCTGGGGTGCTATTTTGTGGTTTATTTTGTGGGAGTGTTTCGGTTTGCTTTGTTTAGTGAGACTTGTTGCTGGGGTAGAGTCATCATACGGAGTACGGTTCAATACGTCTGTTCTAATTGGATCGATGGAAGTGGAGGAACGACGATGGTAAAACTGGAGAGAAGGTGACTATACACGGCCCTTGCGCACAAAAACTTATTGAAAGCAGTGCTTGAGATTCAAGAGCAGCTGTAAACATCTCGCAAAAAACGCGTACAGTCTTGTTGGACTCCGAGTCTTCCTGGAGACGAAGTGTAGGTAACCCTTCAAGGACTCCTCAGGATACGAACACCCGTATGTAGGACACTCATCACGGGCTCAGAGCTTCCACAGAGCTGAACCCTCAGCCCAACTTACCTCGGGTGTCACTTCATCCAGTTCCTCAAGCCCTACGGACATGTACTGTTCTATTCCATACCTGCCTACTGTCTGACAGAACCAGGAACTACGAGATGGCACTAACGTAGCCGTATCACAGGTACAACAACTCCCCTGACATGTTTCTTTGTTTAGCATCCCGACAACTCTCAGGAGAGAGAAGAGTTTGCACCCTCTGAAACAACTCCGAGACGACTCCGGGAAGCCCGATTTCCCTCGGCGCTGAAAGCGCTTTTTTGCGAGGGACGGGACGGTTTTGCCATATTCGTGTCGCTCATTCTTCCAACGGAGCAAACGGAGACTTGTTTCTCATCCTAGAGGTAGACACGAGATGACCCTGAATACCCTTCATTCCGGTGTTTTCCGTACAAAGGGGCAAGCGCAGTAGGCAGTTTGTGGGCCTATCTACGCAAATAGTCGTCTGCGTCAATCGGTGAAAAAGATGGAGGATCCTGAATACACGGAGTAGCCCCGAGCCAAGCCTTTGCTTGCCCCTGGTGGTGTTAACAGCCGGCACCCATAGACGACGGTCTCGACCACTTCGCCGGCCAGACCCAAAGCTGTGGCAAACTCCAAGGGTAGGGAAGCGTCCCATAGGGCAGGCGAAATCCCCATGCGATGGCCCATCTCAGCCTCGGGCTTCCCAAGCATTTAGCGACCAGAGGCTTATCCCCAGATTCTTTCCGCCCTTCGCCGAAGGGGATGGTGGCTATTAGTCCTTACCAGTTGGGGCTGTGCATTCAAATGCCGGAGCAATTTGTACATAGTTGGGAATATGTTTCTGTTGCCCAGACGGGTAGGCGGAGAGGCCGAGTTCTTGGGTTGGAGGATCAGCCATTGGGAGTTTTCATTGACCGTGTATTTTACCACGAACTCGTTCGGATTGGCTACCCGAGAGAGGAGTCTGCTGAGAGGTGTCGATGTGTGAATGATAATGTCAGCATGCAGAAATCCCATCGCGCATTCTGTTGTAGATGCATGTAAGCACATGGTCAAAATTTCTGGTGATCTTCTGGATGCAGAGTTGCCACTGCCCAACTCCTACGTAAACCATACCGCGTGGCTGAGGTTAGAGAGCACGCATGGATGAATTGACAACCTCCAAAGGAGGGTCGAGTAGTCAGACAGCGAGAAGAGAGCACTCAATCTGTTCACCTTTACCCAATACCGACGCTTATGTACACATACACGAATGTCCCTGGCTTTCGGTCACTCAACTCTCCCTGCCATAATCCGTACCGGCACCGCCTTCTTCTCGCCAAACAAGACCACATGTACACACACATACCCACACACACACACAGAGCCCACAACCAGTCGGCCAAGTTACCAGGCCAGGAAGTGTAGTGCCGAGATGCAGACGTGGGGTTCAGGGTCAAGAGAAAACAAAGATCAGAGCCATTGCCCATCCCATTCCATGCCGTCCCTCTTATCTCATTGACGAACCAGAGGGCAGAGAAAGGTGAAAAATTTTCTTGGGCCACAATGTCAGAACTTTGTTTCCTTGAGCCCTTGGACTTTCGGCAATTGAGAGAGACGGGGGCAAGGGCAAAGGAGGATCGCAATCACACAGTAAGTCAGGCCACGAGTGCAAGTAAAGTAAGCTGGTCCTTGTCAATGTTGGAAAGAACACGCGTCACGCGTGTGCTGAACAGTTGGTGCAAATAAACTACCATGGCATGCGCGTGGCATACTGAAGGGGTAGAGCAAAACTTTGTGGAGGAATTGAAGGAACAGAAACCTTGACATCTTCATTGTGCAGTTGCGCTCACTGTGTGCCAAAACAGGATAAATTATCGTCTCATAAAGGAGTATATGGCCTTGTCACCCACAGGTGGTGAGACGAGTAAGAGAAACGAAAAAGCCAAGGCTCTTTGTTCTGTTATGGTAGGTGAAGGTTGCTGCGGTTTTTTTTGGTACCGTGCCGGCGCAGAAACGCTGGGATCACACACGCTTGGCTGTTCAAGCAGTTGGTTGGCTCCGTTGGCTTTGAGAGAGTCTGCTCACAAAGCTTCATGCTCTGTTCCTTGGGCTTTCGCCCAGCAAGGTAGAAGACATCTCGATACCTTCTATGGTTTTGGTTAGGGTTAGTCAGCACAACACTGTGTACCCAGCAGAGCCGAGAAAAGGGTGCCATGGAGAGGCGGAAAAAGCAAACAAAACCATCACCGACAAACCGTCTATTTAAACACCCAGCCACAGCTGTTTAACGAACTACAGCATCAATAACGAACGGAGAACAGTGCCTGTACAGATCCGAAATCCGTAATGCTGCGTATATCACTGAAAGTTGGACCCAGACAATGTGAGTCATGATGATCTGAACCGATCTTGGCAACGGCAGCCCAGGGGGTGCTCTGATGATCAGCCGACATGCAGGACGTGAATCCCGAGCAACTGGGTCATTGCACGGGTTGAGGAGCACTCCACAGGTTTTGAACAAGCGTTGTGAGTGTGCCGGTGTGAGCTTGGATTCGCCGGTGCTTTTAACAAGTGTTCTTGGGCGAAACGCAAGTCTTGTTTCTGCTGGTCGGTCTTTTGGATGGTTTGGGATGTCTGTGTGGCGGCTGGGTTCTGCAACTATGAGTTGGGGACAATGTCAATCTCGCAGTGAGAGGCTGACTATGCATCCATCTACCTCCCCAGGCTAGTTGCACTCCTCCCTGCTTGACTGCTTGATAGTAAACATCCTCTCGAGAACATCTCGAAGGTACCAGAAGTCTCATCAACATTAAAACTTTGCATGTAAAGAATTTCTGAGTGCGTCTTAATGAGAACCAGATGAAGCGCACAAATGGTACCCCCAGTGCGGAAGCATTGTAGAGTAGCGTAGCATTGCTCCTGCAACAGCGGGATCCTTCTCCGAGGAACCACCACGAGAGGAGAAAGGGCGTGCAACGGCAGGCGTTTGAAGAAGCCCAGAATGCAACCTTACAATGTGTCGGGACGTGCTTGGTGTGTGGGCATGGTTCACACTTCCTGTTTGCCCTGTCTACCATCAAAAGATGAAGCTGTCACTTTGTCACTGTCAAAAATGGTGAGGGGCTACCCTAATACACTTGTAGCAGCACAGTGGATCCCTAGAAATGGGAGCCCCACTGTCCTGAGCTTCGAGAAGTGCTCACTGAATCCACACAGTGCAGATATTATGGATTCATTTATCGCTCACACGCTGTCACTTGATTTCACAAGCACAGTAAGCGACATTGATCAAGACTGTAAAATGGGAGATGAGATGAAAGACTAACACCAACTTCAGCTAGAAGATGGAGGGGCACAACCATATGTGTTAACTGGAAGAACATGCAAGAGGTAATCAGCCAAACCTTTCTAGCTTATGTGGCACTGAATAGAGAGGGTTTGGAATTGTTTTAGTGCCGAGTATTCATTGTTCTCCCATTAGCGTCAACATCAGATACCCGCTGCCCTGATGGCTGCAACAAAACCTCCAAACACTCCCCTCCATTTCGGCAGTTTGGAGTTTATGAATGAAAAACTTGTCACAGCACAATCTAGATCACGCTGGCACCCTATCAGGCTTAGACGTATCGTGTTTAAGAATTGGAGATGTAACTACTGGGCCTGTTGGAAACTTGGATCTCAACTTCTGCGGCGAAGCGAGCAGTGTGGTCTCATGATAATACTCTCCGTTTCTATGACTCACGTCAAAGCTCCGTCTGGTAACTGTAAACTGTGAAATTTAACGGTTGACAGTACATTGATACAGTATCTCCACTCCTCTGTAACGGAATATTTTGGCCTTTTTTTTTTCTGGCTGCCTCCGTTGGCACCCAGAACGGCGAACGTCACTTCCTTTGTTCCTTCTTGACGACCTGACATTGCAAACCAGGCTTCTTGTTCCTGCTGAGATCTGAGATTGGCAAGTTAGGTTACCAACACCCCAATCGACCACCTTTATTCCTTTACGTTTTTTGCATAGCATTGCACATGCTCTCTTGTCACATCTTACTGCTACAGTAACAAGAAGACATGTTAGAGATATGGCTTACTAGGGCTGAATCATACATCTGACTTGCAGCAATTAACCACTACGTAAAAATATAAAGCTCAACAACCACAGTTATGGATATATGCAGTCTTTCCATTTGCTCTTAAAATGCTCAAATAACCACGCGGTGCGTGAACTGCGCTTCAACAACCAAAAAGTTTTCTTTCAGCCAAGAAATAGCGGCGTTTTACTACAAGAAGAATTATCAGCCCATCAAAATCATGTCAGGTACCATACACCCAAATATACCTCAAAACTCACCAGCATGGGTATGTGGGAGCACATCACCAGGTCACATGACAGGTTTCCGATGCATCGCAACGCCCAGGCAACCAGCCAGATTTCGACTTTTCTGGATCCGCCCGTGGCTTCCCACTCCTCCATAATATGGGCGGATGGGGATGCTTGATGCATGAAGGGCAAGACGGGAAATTTGATGATGAGAAGCCCAAAAAACTTTCTTGCGCTTATTACTATTGGGAATGGTTACTAGTTTCGTTCCCGCACTGTTTGCTTTGCCTTTGTGCCCAACAAAGGGGACGAGACGGTTCCAGCCAACAGACCTGTGGCGTAAGCACCTTCTGTCTCTCGGTTTCCTCTCCGATGGAATAAGGTGATGAGGCACGGTTGTCTGATGCGACCTGGCGTGGGGGGCAGGGGCAAACCGCAAAAAATTTCTTAATCCAGGTATCTATCTCATGTGAAAAGGCGTTGATGATGAGGACGGTATCGGCAACTGTTACAAGCGCCAGTCATTCACTTTAGCCTCGTCATCGCCATGTCCGACTTGAAACCGCATCATTTCCTTGTAGACGCAAGCCCGGCCGGACGGACATATGGCAAGGTAAAGGGAAAGCTCTTGACCAGTCAGGGATGGTTGGTGATCTCCGTCCGGGATGCACAGCCGGGTGCTAATGCAGGAACGAATGCAGACGAGAGCATGTCAAAGAGCAGAATTCCGTCAGCTTGCAGGCTGCAGGACGCATAGCCTGCCCACCCACCCGTCTGCCGCCGCACCCAAACCCCAAAGTCAGAAACCCCCTTCATGCCAAGGCTGCTGGTGGTGGTGGTGCAGTGTGTAAGTGACTTTGACGCCTTGACGCCCAAGGTACCGGTACATCACTAGCCGACTGCGGTAGGCTGAAGGCCGTTCCGTAATATAAGGACCCAAAAAAGTCACTGTCACCAACCATCGATTGGTTGACAGCAACACACAGACATACACCGTCCGGAAAAACCAGGCAATAAATCCAATTCAGCTGCCCCGTTTTAGCTCACCTCACTCTTCACCAAGCCGCTCTCCTATAACCATAGGCCAGACAACGGCCAACACGGGCGAACTGGTCTCGCAACATGCGGGGCTGGGACTGGACGGCTCAGAAACAGTTCTGTTCACCGTTCGGAGTTCAAGCGGCTACTTCCCTCGAAATAATTTGCTAGATAACTGAAACCAGGACCCATCGGCGAAGATACCCAGGGCTCCACACGCGGGTCATGCATCCATAGCCATCCACATGTGAAGTTGTGACCTGTAAAGGCTCACGACTGGGAACAGCTTACCAACTAGCATCCAGAAGCAGCCGTGTCATCCTTTTTGTGGTTCATGGTGCCTGCCCCTAAGTACGATTCTCCAGATAATAGATGAAGAACTGCATTTGTCAGGTTGGGGCAAGGTATCGACATTGGGACTTGGGGAGGGACAAAAGGTATCACCGTGAGGCTTTGTGTTGCTGGGAGTCTAGATTCTGGTTGCCATCTTCCCAGCTAAACATTTCGAGATGTTGAAACTGCTCCTAGACAAAATAGAAAATCGATCATTTTCGTCTCGGCACTTACCTGCACGGCGCAGTGAAGCTACTGCAAGTTAATTCCGGATCTCGGATCCGTCGTACTGGTTCGCATCCATGATGCGAACAGTTCACAGCTGGAGTCGTCACGATTGCTCCCCTGGATCATCAATCGCAGGTGGGGAGCGCTAGAACGCAAATCCACTTGGGCATACCCAGGCGAGATTAAGACTGAGATTAGCAGGCTTCTAGAAGTCTTCTGCTGCACTGCGGGAGTGGATTGGCTGGACGGAACGCGGACTCAAACTGGGGCCTTTCCGTTTCTTGGCCGTCCAGGGCTTAGCAACTTCATCTTGCAAGTCCCATCCTTCCAAAGCTGTGGCTATGCATAATGTGGTTCTGGCTAGCCCTGCTAAAACTTCTTGATCGGGTTGTCGTGATTTCCGCCTGGGATGAAAGCCGGTATGGTATTTTGACTCTCTTCTGCTGTCATGGGTACCGACCGTCTGGATGCTCGGGGGCAACCCCCGCCCTTTGCTGCGAGGGCGCCAGGTGGCTTTTCCTGAAAAGGGCTGCCCGTGCCCAGCGGTTTGGGTGTCTCGGGCGTCTGAGTCGACCTCTTCAATATGTTCAATAGTGCAGAGCATGTAGCCGATTCCTTAATGTGGTAACCGTGAATGATGCGGACATAGATCGATGTGACGCACATAGCCTTGCACACGGACGTAGCTGATGTTGTGCAACTTGTCTTTTCCGAGCATCTCAAATGCATTTAGGTGCCTGAACTTTGAGGTTGGAAGCACTTAGTGAACCTGAGTTAGAGGTAACTTTCACCAAAGCAGCATCACTGCAGCACTTGGAGCAACACAAGAGCTCTCAGCTCTTCTCAGCTCCTCTGCCAGGAGTGACAAAACCCTGTGCTGCCCGGGAAAGAAAAAAGGGTTACGATGACCTTAACGAGTAATTCAGTCGAGAACTGGCGGCTTTTGGCGATCTTTAGCGGAAGCTCGTGATACTGGCCGATCCAAATCGTATCGTAAGACCGTTGGGATTGGTGTTGACGCGGTGGCTATGGAGCAGAGGTTGGTCTGAGAGGTTTGGAGCCACACTTGCACCATAATTCCAGAAATGCATGCTTCTCCGCTTTGGCCTGAACTCTCCTATATGGCGTGGGCAAATGCCGTCTTTCATTAATTCTGCTTTGCTATTGTTTTCTCAAACTCTGGATTATCTTGGTATCTGATTCGGCATCAGGTGACTGGCTCTCATTGCTCTATTCGCAGACTCGGCCGTTATCAAGTATCAATTGTACGTCCCGTGACCGGCTTTCTCTAAGGTTGATTTTGTGCGTTAGAGACGACACAGTGCCTTCCCGAGACTGTTACCTTTGCCAATTTACACACATAAACTCAATTGGCAGTATAGTTGACTATCCCGCCAGGTCAATTACACGGAGCAACACAATCGTCGCCAACTGTTGCATCATAGCTACCTGAACCTGTCAACGTAAGGCACATAGCATGGCTGAAAGTCCACACATGGTGCCTGCGGTGAAGCCTGAGGGTGTAAACTAAATGTCTATACCACAGCTGAGAGCTTGACTCGTCGGGTCATCAGCTGCAAGCGGGCGAACTGGTGATCCGTTGCCTTGCCGCTCGACACATAAACTTCTGCAAGCTGCCTTCGTGCATCCAGCTCGGGATCCTTCCCATTGGTCTTTGTCCGAAGCCGAGGCTTCACATTCGGCCGACGGAACTTTCGTAGGGACTCTGATGACGATGACGACGACGACTATTAGTATCATGACGACATCCCTTTGAATCGTAGTCTGTGCAAGGGAGGACAAAGGCTTGAGCCGAGCGGCGGAAGCCAGCTTAGCATGTGATGTGCCTTGTAGATAGAATTCGTCGCCGTCGCACAGAGATCGTCTCCCAATGCAAGGCATACGGGGACGAGCTCGTGTTGGACCTGGCACGTCAAAAAGTTGAAAGGCTGAAAAGCCTTTCAAGCAACCCAACGCACGGCCCCGTGTTGTGCGATGTGTGGCGGTTTCGGAAAACGGACCCGGAAAGGCTCGGGGCTTGGTCCCTGAGCAGCCGTCACCGGCCGGCCGAAGTATGCTGCGGAGAGCGCCGATCGGTGTTCGGGCCAAGCATCAATGAGCAAGGTATGTGCTGCTACTGTCTTGGATCAGGAGATCGAAGAAGCACGAAGATGAGAGGTTTTGAGATCCTTCTGAGATCCCTCGGAAAAAAGGCCAGGAATAGGGCGATTGGGTGACGCAGTGCCACAACAATTACTTGACCGGGTACATCGCCAGACGGCAGGCGGATGCAGTGCACAGATGCATGGCGGATCTTCTGGGGGATGTGTCGGGTTTGTGGAGATGTGTGGCCGGGAAGTGTCTCGATGGTCGAAACTCATTCCAAAGTGACGCCAGGCCTCGGTGATTGGAGTCCAGAACCTATGGAGTCTTAGGCTTTCAGCGGCTGGAGCTGGCGATGCCTTGAGGACCGCTCGCAGGCTGACAGCGCACCTGACCCGGCGACGGACGCAAAACTGCAGAAAACAGACCAGACATGGCATCAATGGCCGATGGTTCAGGCATGATCGCCGATGGTCGCGCCGAAGTTGCTCGAAGACCCGGAGTTTGCGGTGGTCTGGCGGCGAGCATGGACGATATGGACAAGAACAGATAAGTTTGCTGCAGGCCAGGAGTGCAAACGCAGCAGGCTAACTGGAGACCAAACACGTGGAAAGACGCAAGGAAAGCTAAATTGTAAGGGCAAAAGTGTCGAGCCATTTTCTGCGACGCTGGATCGGAAGTTGCAGCCGACGTTGAGCCAGCTCACCTGCCCGTCTGCAACTGCTGCTGCACGACTCACGAGGGCGAGGCCCCGCCAGCTGCGAGCTTGACAGCCCGGCAGCTGCAGCGGACACAAAGCGGCAGTAGCGTCGTATAGCTGGCGATACATTCACGCGCTAGAATCTGCATGGATGACGCTAGATGCTGTATTTATCATGGCTGGAGGACTGGGAGGCTGGAGGGCAGGCTGTTGACGGGGCAATTGGCTGAGTTGCTTTGTTTTGACTCTAGAGTTTCAAGCATCGAAGCCGCTATGGGCCGCTCTCAGTCGACGACAACGCTGCGCGGCTGCCAGGTTGGAGAGAGATGCAGAAGGCAGATGGGGCCTTCGGTCCTGATTCCTCCAATCTCGTTGCAGGCTGAGAGCTCTTGCCGTTCTCCAGCCTGAGATGAGGTTCCAACGGGCAGCAGATCCCTTGTGAAGCTTGCTCCATTGTCCGCTTGAACCTGCACCCAGCGTTCAGCGACTGCCACCAACACCGAGCAGGCAAGCAGGAAGCCGCTTGGCCTCTGGGGCCCAGCAAGAAGCACATGACATGAGGGTATCAAAGTATGCAATGTTTATGCGCTTTCGAATTTCTACCTAGATTTTGCTCTCAAAAAGTGTCTCAACGGAGATGATAAGATGATCTTAAAAAAATTTTTCTCTTGTTCTCACCGAGACGTAAGGCTGGGTGGTTTGCGTCCGTTCCCAGAAGGGAAACCCAACGGCTTCCCGTCAGCAGAAGGGGACATCTGTCTTCACCTTGATTGACACTGTGGCCCACTGTCCATCCATCACAATCATTGCACTTCCAAGGTACCATAAAATTGCATTTCCGTCGTGCACAGTGCACACATTCACTTAACATTCACACACCTGCAATCCGCCCGCCGCCTTGGAAGCGGCATATCTTGAACAATAAGTGGAAACACGCAGAAAAGAAACAGCAGTGGGCTCAATGTTGACACTGCGTGTTGATTGATGGTTGCACTTTTGGAGCGCATCCATCTGGCTTCATCACGCTGCCAAAAACAGCACAGCAACAAGTCGAAGAGACACGCCAACATGCTCTGCTGGGCGATCATGGACCCAGGTCGCCTCCGTCAGGACTAGCTCTGACTCTGTCCCGTACCGTCTCGCCGGCACCATGTGCTGGGTCCTGTCACATCATCATCCCGGCTCATCAATTTCACTCCCAGCCAAAACGATGACCTGGTACACAGGTACTGTGTACCTTACGTGCTGCGCCACACGGTACCGCCGTCGACGTTCCGTTGGCCTGCGACAAGGGCCTGGCTTGCCAAATCCGCCGAACGCTGGCAACTACTGGGCCTCGGAATGGCAGCACCCCAGCCGCCAGTGGGACCGAACAAAGCTGTACCGCCGAGAAAGGAAATGGTTTGCTCGGCGGCTCTCTGGCAACAGTACACGAGTGATGTTCGTAACGGAACGAAGTACCTTGCTCCCATGTACCACAGGCCTGGGAGCCCTCGAGTTCGACACCCATGGACATCCATCTGGCAGGGTCTGGGGAGCAGGGGTGTGAAAACAAGGGGCAGAAAAAGAACTCCTGCCTAGTCTTTGCCATTTCACTCCCTTGTCGGCCTTTGATGTCCCATGGCATCCCATGCTTTTAAATATGATGGCACTCTCCCCAGGTCCATCTCGTTCCTTTCCCTCGGATCCAACCATCAGATCAAACATCGCCTTCTTCTACGGCTTCTTGCTTTAAGGTTTTCCTCCATAGCCTTATAATTATCACTTTTATTGGACTCGACCTGTCCTCTGTGACAACTCCAACGCTTCATCTTATCCACGCCAGCTAATACTTAAACACCGACGATACCAAGCATCGATTTTCGATAGCTTGGAGAAAAGGCATCAGCAATAGACCGCACTTCCAGACGCTTACGAGCTACTACGACTTCATTGTCCTTGTCGCATTGACTGCGCCTCTGAACTCTACGGCATTCCCGTCCGCCCAAGACAGTCCGATTTTTGTCGTGCCATTGTCTTGTTGAAATCGCCCATCCACAGCTTGCCGAGAACGCTCCCGACACGCAGTGGAATCCTGCACCACTCCGGTGCCACATTCGATTCGGCCGCATTTCGACTGCCCCTTGCTTTGTCGCCCCAATTGCTTTGATTTCCTCCAACGAGATTTCTTAACTGGTGAGTCACTGCCATGGCGGGACTCTTACCCGCTTGCCTGAGATCCCATTTTGGCGGCATTGTCGGTATTGTTTCTGGTTCCAGAACGTATCGTTTTTTTTTCGTACCCCGTTGGATCCTGAAAGTTGATGAGCCTAGATGATCAATGTTGCTAACATGGCGCTTGTTGTGTTCTAGCCTTCGGTTCAGCACACACCAGTCATAATGGCCGCCTTCAGCAGCAGCACCGAGCAATTCGCCAACTTCGGCCGGGGAGCTTATGACACGACCGGCATTCCCAAGCCCCAGCCTCCCAAGCCCTCGCAATAAATGGGTTCGCGACCAACATGCGTCGATGCGCAAGCACGCGAGCATGGCTTTAGTTGCACTCGGCCGGATAATGACCACAGCTCGGCCAATCCAAGTGCGAGGAAGCATCACCACAACACCACCGCCATCAGACCGGCGTGTTTGCGGGCTTGCATGCCCTGCAGGTGGTCCGACCGTTGCCAAACAGCCTTCTCGCGCCCCCTGCCGCAGCGATCCAGTTGTCTTAACGTTACAACCTTTGTAATCGCCCTCTGTACACTATTTTTTTCCATCATTCGACCACGGCTCATTCGACGGTTACCGAGCCCTAATCGCATTCCGATACATCATTGTAATCGCCATTCCTTGCAACGATACATCTTGGCTGGCTCAGTGCCAGAGTTTGCTTCCCAGCAGCAATACAGGGAAGACAGGAAGGTTTCCGGGTTTTTCGCTTTCTTCGGACCTTTGCACGGCGTTTGATCGATAGACGGGATCGGCTTTTGGGATTTTTGGCGGCGCTCTTCGGCCTTTGTTTTCGTCCTTTTCATTGGCATATTCGATACTCGCACCAACACAACACACCCTTCCGCCATTTCGGGACACCGCCTAATCGCTGGACTTGGACGGCTTATCGTGATTCCAACCTGGAAACTCGACAAACCGGACTAGTTTGGCACCTCTCGGGTCCCTCAACTGTTCTCGATTATTTTAATTTTTGGGACGGCAGATTGCTTCTCTTCGGATGAATTCGTGCATCTGCACATAAATGATGGAATTTGGGAAACAAAAAGGGGAAAAGATTGGGAGTCGGAAAACTGAATTTTTGGCATATAGACTTTTTTTCCCTATCTCTTTAACTCCTGCAGTACACTTCTTTTCTCGATGGTTGCCATCTACCTCGCGGGGATGGACCATCAAACGTCGACACCACCTCACCACACAAGACACAGTACGGAACGAATTTCCTTTGTTATTTTTATTCTGGGAGGAGGAGTTTTGTTTTTTTTCAACAGGCGAAGGGTGCTGGGCTGGATCCAGGTCCAACAACGCAACAGAATAGATACCCCTGATGTTACAGAAGCGCTGTACTATACAATACTAGATAGCAAAGACGCGCGGTAGCTTCGCGGCTTCACAGCTGTATCGCGGGTATCTTAGTGTCTTCTCAATAGAGACAGATTAGAGAGATCATCATCTGTTTTCTTACCTCTAAGCGATTTTCAAGAGTGCGAGAGAAAATTCCGATCAACCTCAAGATTGGTTGGCGATAAGGATGTGATGAGGTAATGCATAATCCATCCAGGTTTTTCCCGCTCCCAACAACTATCGGGGAAATTTTTCGTACTGTAAGTGCAACGCAGCCAGGTGATAACTCATTCACCGGCCTTGCATTGATCCAGCAAACTAGGCACACCAAAGAAGTGTTATCTAGTCATTTCCATGCTACACTACTACTTACTCGACCAGGACCGGCGAGCTTCGCTCTATGGTCTACGTCACCCCAAGACGGCTGTACTACCTTTGTATGATGACGGGAGCACGTGATTGTGGTCGGTCCCTTTTTAGCAACTTTTTGTGGATGGATGGATGGTCGTTTAGGGTTACGTTGTCTGCGTTGTTCCTACATATCCCGACTGCACTGTCAGCTGCCACAACGGATATGGCTTACATGATGGCTGCTTATTAGGCAGGTATTACTTGATCCCTGGTAAGGTGGTTGTTGGATGGGAAGTAGTTGTAACGTAGGACGGGACGCATCACGCAAGCGCGCGGGAGGGATGGACGGGTGATCATACATGAGGTCCATCCCGGTGACTAATATGTGGCCACAACGCGAGAGAGAAAAAACGTTGAGTTGATAGGTTTATAAAAGTTGCTGGTTACTGCAGGCCATGTTTGGGAGTTTAAGTCCCAATTTCCCTAGTATATAAGGAGGACGGTAGGATACACCGATGTTACTCGGGCTCCCGACACCGAGAGGCTTCGGGACAGGAGAAGATCACCATGCGCGATCGATCACATCATGCATTGGGGATCAGATAGGTGTGCCTGCGCCTGCGGCCGGCGTCGGCAGCAGCAGGTTTTCTCCCGAGCGATCACGGAAGGAGCTTTACATGCATATATGATGCATATATAGAGGATGCATGTTCGGATGGGGGATCGACCGGAGTGCTGCCGTTGTTGTTGAGCCGCTGAGTTGCCTGGCTGGGGTGGAGTTTGCAGTTCAGATGAACTGGTGGACATCTTGAGGAGAGGGGAAAGTGAGGGGTAGTTAGGGTTTGGATGAAGGTTGCAATCTGGACTAAGGGGATGTTCCCAATCACTATCATAGCTTATCCAACCAAAGTCATTTCTCTGTATTGTCACCAATAGATAGTATCCTACTTTTCATCTGCACGTCAGTAAAAGCCTGCAAGTCAGCACTTAAAAACTCAACACGACTGGCCGTACAATCTGTCATCTTGAAAATGATATAGCTTGTGGAAGGGAGCCGGCAGAATCATAGCGTAGTCGAACTCGCGTCCTATCCTGTCCATATGCACAACACAACTATCACAATTCCCATTGCCCTCCCTGTCTTATTCGCAGCACTACTATTCCACACAGAGACATCAATATTCCCAATGCCATGGCACTGGCACCATCAACCTGCAAGACAAAGCCGACCTAGACTCTGGCCGGCTCACTAATGCAAGCTTATTGCCTTTCCCTACCGCAAAAGCAAGGGAGTAAAAAAGGATAAGGCAAAGTCAAAAGACGAGGCGAGACCCATCCAAGAGACCCGGGAGAAGGTACGGTGGGACAGAATAGCGCAGCGCCTCATCGAGTCATCCAAACCATGGCGCTTGTATTTGCCGTCCTATATTCGCATTCACATTCTCATCATTCCGTTTCGCCTGGCTTGCCGACGCGACCTGGTCTGCCCGGGCCAGGCCCGTCGCGCAGACTTGACCGAACCCGACCAGGCTGCTGGCCTTGCCCAGACAGCGCAGCCTAGAACGCCCTCCGGCATGGGCGAGACCAGGGCCTAGTGCTTCTTCCTCACAAGCTGCATCAAAAGTCCCAGGACCGCAGCTCCGGGTCCTCGCGTCTGCACCGGGACGCATCGCCGGAGCGGGGGTCAAACCCCTGTCTTTGCAGCAAGCTTGCAGGGCGTGCTGCGGTTCCCAGAGAATCCCCAATCCCAGAAATTCCATTGGACCCACCGGGGAAGGTGAACCGTGCCAGGAGTTAGTGGGACCCGCCCGTGAACCGGCTGGATGGAAAGGCCTGGCCTGGTTGCGCAGCCTTGGGACACATTCGGCCGGGGCTTCTGGAAGTTGCCATTTTAAGGCTCATTGTCACCAATTTTGGTGCTCTCTGTAGTTGAGCAGGGGAGGAAATGTTTGGGAAGCCATTAGGATCATTGGGCGGAGGGAATTCCGGGCAGGGGCCGGGCCGATGAAGGTGGAGGGGGAAAAAGAAAGCTGAGCCATGAGGTTGGATTCATTTTCTTTTTTTTTCTTTTTTTTTTCCTTTCTCTAAGGAGCGCCCCATACAGCCGTACGGGGTTTGAGAGGGCGTGTTAATAATTGCACAGTATCTGATCTGTAGCATACACTACAGTACCAGCAGTGTCAGAGTTGTGAACTGAGACCTTGATGTCGGGACAGCGGCAGATCTGTGCAGACGATGTTGATACAAATCGATGATGGCTGTTCAAAATCCAAGATCAGAGAGCCTGGAATGCGTGCTAGATCATTGGACGGACATGATCAGTCATCAATGCGTTTGGTGTCGCAAAGATCTCTGAGTGTAGCACAGCTCATCTCACCTCAGAGCCCAAGCACCGCCACGGACACAGCAGCCATCGGGTTCATGATAGCATTTGCCACAGTAGAGACTATCGCAATGAAATCTCCCACATCGTCTTCATCGCGGGCATCGCGAAAAGATGATAGAAACCCCAATTGCGTTCCGTTCCGTTTTGCCAGTGTGTGACGGCGTGGGGGTGCAATTACGGAAATTACCGTTGTGGTCCATCCTTCCGTTTTTCAACCAAAACGGAGTCTTAAAGTACCTTAACGGCCACCATCACACGCACCAGCCCTGGTCGCAACCGTTAAGTCCAGGAAAACCACTATCACAGCCACTAGCCCCATCAGTCCCCATCAAGATCGACCGTTCAATATGGTGATCTCTGTTTCCAAAGAAAGAAAGCGAGAAGAAGCACAAAAGAAGCATCGTGATCTCCCTCCCTTGCCATAGCGAGGAGAATCCAGAGGTTAAATTGCCGGGCCTCCATCGGAACCAGATCGCCAGCAGAATGAAGGGCCCAGGCAGGATACTCCACATTCACTAACCTGGGACATTGTTAGCGCTACCACTAGGCACAGGGCCCCAGCTCCAGTGAACCGGGGAGCGTTCCCGGTGGGTTGGTTCGCTTAGCATAAAAACCGCTCTGGACTGCTGAGCTGGCTGGCCCAGCGCGCTTGTTGATCTCCCATTGATGAATTGGGATTGCACATGACCTGCTTGTTGGGAGGGTCGAAACGCTTGGATGTTCCTTGTCTTAATTCGAGAGATGGTCCGTTTGTTTGGAAGAGAGGATGGCGAATAGACAAATGGTGATGGTGACGATACCGTTCGTTGGAGTACTGGCGGGGCGGTTAACGATGGCGATCAGCGTTTGATCTCGGCCTTTCTATATCGGCGTTTGGAGCCTTTCCGTTCTTCCCCGGAAGCGCAACAATAGGAGGATTTCTGATTTGAAGGATGATTAGATGGAATTTGGCCGATCCTTTTCTGCGCGTTTGGCTTCGCCCAGAAAATTGAGTAGTCCACTTGGACGAGAACAAGCGCGCGCTTTTTCGGCAATTTTTTCTTTCGTGTTTTTTTCTGATAAACGAGAAAGAGGTTCAGCTTCAACCTCTCATACGAAGTACGATGAAATGGCTCATAACATGGTTTCGAAGTACCTCAATACAGTATTGTAATCCGGTCCTTACTGTGCGTAACGTTGGTAAAATGTCTGCCAGTTCAGCTCAGGTTGACAGGTTCGCCGGCGTGGACCGTGGACTGTGCAGCAGTGCCCGAGCGCATGGAACTATCGCCGACTGGCTTCTCTTGGTCATGCGGGCGCCCGCAAGCCACCAGCCATGGCGTCAATAAGATCAACCAATATACTTGTCACATCCGGGGAACTCTGCGAAAGCAAAGATGGCTTTCTGTTTTGTGCCGGTGGAAAGAAAGCAAAAACAAGCACCGACGTTGTCTCGGTAAGCTGTGAAAAAGGAATGAAATGACTCCAGTCACCCACAGCGCAATCAATATACAAACAAGCCACAAGCCATCTGCGTGTGGGAGATACTTTGTGGCCAAGTTACTGACTAAACGGAGACCTTCATCTGCTGTTTTGTTGTCGTTGAAGAAAGCCGGCCTTGATATGTTACACCCCCAACTTCTTATCTCCATAGCATGCAAGCAAACGGCAAGGCCGCTGCTCGCTGGCCATTAACAGCCGCCGCTGCGAGATGGAAGATCCGTCTTTGGTGAAGAACACAAGCCACGAAGTTGATCACTCTTGACTGGCCAGCTAAAGACAACAAACCACCCCACACGGGCACACAGGAGACAAACTTGAAACCGCACACACTTCATGGCGCGGGTTGCCTGTCAAGGAAGCTGGTCGACGTGGGGGCGACCAACAGCTAACCGCCGAAGCCACGTGGAAATGTATAACGGCGTCTAGCTGGTCGCGGGGAATGGCCTGTAATGGAAGGTCTTTTAGACGTCTTGCTTGTCACGGATGGTCCAGGATGGAAAAGCTTGTTTTGGACGGCTTTCGTGGCAGTTTCAGAGGGGAGACACTGGGGATTGCCTCAGAGGTGGATTGAAGTAACGAACTTAGAGAGGCAAGTTGGCAAAAGGTTAGACGGCGATGAGAATTGGGCATCGAGTCTTTGTTGGCGATGGTCTGATTTGAGGTCAATATGAAGTTTCACCAGTGAATCCCAGGGAGATCGGGGTTTTTTAATCATTGTAGAGCTGTCACCAAACATTCCGTCCCCGAAACAACCCTGATGACGGACTCTGAACATCCAGTTGCTCCGGGCCGCACGTGAACAAACACCCGTACCGTCGCCGATCCTGCTCTGTTGTTTCTCCGAAAGGCCGATAAGACCCCATCATCACCATTGCTAGGGTTAGGGGTTTTATCGATAAGCCTGCAGCGGTTCTGACTTAGGAGCCGTAACATCCAGCAAACTGGTTGACCGTTCAATCACGCATTTGAACTCAACAACAGGCTGTCGGCGGCGTCGGCGGAGCAAAAGATGGATACCTCCAAATGATACCGTTGATAATACTTCGCTCATTTTAAACCTAAGTACCAACTTTGGGATACTGGGACAAAAATCATAAAATATCAATCAACCCGCCCAACCGAGGCGATCGCTCACTCAACCACCACTCAACATCACCAACACACTCCTCACAACCTTACTATCAAACAAATTATTGACTTTAGCACAACAACCAGCCAACAAAAAAATGCTAACAACACCTCCAACACTCTATATCCGCCGCCCTTCGCCAACAACAGCCGAATTCACCGTCACCACCTGCCCGCCATTAACTCTACCCCTTCGTCTCCTCCTCGCAGCACTCAACCTCCTGCGCGGCATCATCGCCTTAGCCGCCGCAGCACTTTTCTACAAACGGTTCCTCGAAGACAGCCCGTTTATATTCCCTTTCTCTTTGCCCTTCGGGTTCGGGCCTAGGAATGTCACGAGGGGGGCTCAACAGGCTGCCGGAGGAGGGACAGATGGAAGCGGGATTGGGTACCTAGTTCAACTGGTAACAACATCTCTATCGCAAGTGGCTAGCTTGCTAGGCAAGATCGCCGCCCCCTTCCCCAGCTGGGCCGTAGCATCGGTCTGCCTCCTCGTCCTGCACATCTCCCTCTTCACCCGCCTGCACACAACCGAATCCGTCCTCGTCCTCCGCGGCCTGGGCATGCAAATCTCCTCTTCCCCCGGTGCCGCCCGCAGCCCATACCTCGGTAGCAGCAGCGGGGGCGGCACCGTAGGCTTTTTTGGGTTCCGGCTTTTTGGGCCTTGGCCGTGGCGGACGGAGCAGAGGTTCATTCCGACGGAACAGATCCGAGATGTGCTGATTAATGAGGCGTTTCGGGGATTTGAGGTTAGGTATTGTTTGATTGTTGTTGTGGAGGGAGAAGAGGATGTTACAGTGCTGTTTCCGGGGCTGTTGCCGAGGAGGAAGATTGTTGAGAGGGTTTGGAGGGGTATTAGGGAGTGTTTGTGGGAGGGAGAGGAGGGACGGAGGATGACGGGGACGGGGAGTCTGAAGGAGAGATAGTTCGTTATCGGAGGGGATGTACACGGTGTTGGCATGGTGTTATTCTATCGTTGTCATGATTATGTATCTTTCCCCCCATTTTCTCTATGCACAGTTTACTCCTCGCCGCTATCCATCGCACTGTTATCGCCTGTCTTCCTAGCCTTAATCGCCGCCCGCCAATTCTTCGTCTGCGCCAGCTCCGCCGAATTCTTAAACCCTTTACTTTGCGCCCACTTATCATTAATCTCCTCCGGCGAAGCCAACAACGGCCTCTTCAACACCGGCACATAGCTCCCCGACGGCCGTCCCGTATTGCCCCCCTCAAACACCCTCTGCCCCGGTCTCGGTCCCAACTCCCCTCCAATCAGCTTCCTCTCCAAATTCGGCCTCTTCGCCACTGCATCTAGCAATCTCCCTGCCAACAATTCATCCATCTTCCTTTCTCTCCAAGTCTCCCACAGTTGATCCACCAACCCGCCCGCGCCGTGCAAGCTCCCCGGGCCGTCTTCGCCAACCCACACCCAGTCAATCCCATCTTGCACAGGCTTGTCATACCCTTGTGCGGAAGGGTCATGCACATTGGCCATCTTGCGCGACATATCCTCATCTAGCTTGGGGAAGATGCAATCCCACAACACGAGGGGCACCTCATCCGCCATGGCATAGTTCGGTCTGCGCGGGTGCGAGTCTGCATCGAGCAGTTCTGTGACGAGAGAGGGCTTTTCTAGGCCCTGGCCGATGGCGAACAGTACGGAGACCATGTGCCGGATTTGGTGCCAGAGGAAAGCGGAGCCGCGGACGTGGAAGTAGTAGACCTTGGGGTAACGGTCAGAACGGTCAAATCCTGATGGGAGAAGGTCAGGACGTTGGGTCAAGAAGGGCAAGGAAGATGTGGCGTCGTCAACCTCGACGATGTCAGCTTCAAAGACGCGCCGCGTGAAGTTGCTGATCTGTTTGGCGCCGTCGACCTTGCAGAAATTGCGGAAGTCGTGGACGCCTTCGAAGAGTTTGGCTGCCATACGCATCGCGTCGATGTCGAGCCAACCTTCGCGCGGTTTGTTGGGGTCATTGCCGTCGCTGCTGGCAAGGCCGGGGTCGAGAGAGGGCGGGAGTGGGGAGAAGGCCGGGTTGGTGAAGAAGTAACGGTATTGGCGCTCGTAGCAGGAGTAGCGCGCAGAGAAGTTCGGCGGGAGGGTCGGTGCCCAGGCAAGGATGCGAATGTCGGGGGGCAGGAGACGGTTCAGGACACGCGGGTAGTTGATCTCGTCGGCGATGGGGTCCCATTCGGACTTGATGACCTTTTGTTTCTTGTCGTCCCCTTTTTTCTTCCCCTTCGTCTGCTCTCCTTCCGCAGGCACATCCGTCATCTCAACATCCTCCTTAACCTCCTCTTCTTTCTTCGAAACTGGCCTATTACTCCTAACCTTAATCGTAATAACCTGCCCAAAGGCGCTGACACCCTTGTCCGTGCGCCCACACTTTGAGTATGCCCATGGCGTGAAGTCAACCTTGTCGGGGTTCTCTGGCCAAATCAGGCATGCTCTGCACAGGGCCTTCCAGAGCTCTTCCTCGATCGTCGGCACATTGGCGCTGCCTTGGTACTCGAAGCCGCCGTAGTTCTTGCCCAGGTAGGCCAGCTTGAGGGCAATCACACGTGTGGAGTACTTAGAAGGGTCGAGCTTGCGGTTCTTCTTTTGCTTCTTTTTTGGGGGGGCGGCGGCTTGTTGCTGCTGGTATTGAGGGTGTTGGGATTGTTTGGCGGCGGGCTGTGTCTCATGTGATTGTTGTTGACGTTTGAGCTGCTCCTCAAGATCTTTGAGGCGCTGGACAAGCTGATCTTTCGACCAGTCCTCGTAATTAGGAGTCGTCGATCCTGCTTCAGCCATCCTAGTAGGAGTTGTGCTCAGGCCGCGACGGCACGGACACAGGCGTGAATAGTGAGACTGAAGGTGAGGGTAAGAGTGAGAATGAGAGTGAATCTTCACGCGACAATGAAAATGAAAATGGCGATGAGGGTCGACGAGAAAACCAATGAGGGGACTGTGTGGGGCTGAAGTCGTTGAATGCGGCCGCAATGACAGCGCAGAGCCGTGGTGGCGTAAGAGTGTCCTCCGTGTGCTGTTGGTGATGGTGCTCATTGCCCGGATACAACCCTTCAAAAATTCATCAGCATCGTTTCCATCCCCTGATTGATGGCCCTGCGTCCCGTCCCAACTTGTGACTTCTGTGCAAACTCCCGTCACTTGGCTGCCAGATGAAATCGTACGGACAAAAAAAATGTGGGTCTACATCTGGCTTGGCATCACTCAGCGTTATCGATAACCTTTTCTAACGGTCGCGATAAGAAGTTGGGGGTCTAGCGTTGGGGGATTGATAAGGGAGACATGAAGCCCACAGCAACATGATCAAGTTCATGTTTGGCCATTTCACTGAATCGGTTGCTATGTCCTAGCAATCACACCATGGAGGGGCCAGAACACGCGATCAAAATTCTGCTTCTGGGGGATGAGCAATGTGGCAAGTCTACATTTTTATCGTGGGTGCTCTATTCACTTGATATCCTACGCCATCCTGCTGACCCATTGCAGAAGAATTAGCCAGGGGCGACACACCCTCCGCGGCCCCGTTCCCATCCAGATGCTCCGTGACATGGACCAGCCATTCATCTTCGAAGTCCGCTCCAAGAAAGGCCGGTACCGCTTCGAGTTTTATGACACCGCTAGTCCGGAAAGCTGGCGGCTCCTCCACCCCGACGTGGTCATCCTCTGCTACGACATCAGCCAGCGGTCAACCCTCGTCAACCTCCAGAGGGTGGTATGTTTTGCCCATAACCTTCTTTCCTCCGAAGCTCTGGCTGACAATAATAGTGGGTTAAAGAGGTGAAGTTGACTTTCTCCACCAGCGACACGCTCCCAGTGTTGGTTTTGGGGCTCAAGAGAGACCTCCGTCGAGAAGATGACCCCAACGGCGTGCTCTTACCGCAAGAAGGACTCTGCGTAGCGCAGGAGATGCGCGCTGACAGATATATGGAGTGCTCTGCCGTAACGGGCGAGCTGTTGACCGAGGTATTCGACGACATCTGCCTGACCGCCGTCAAGACGACAGAGGGGGGCGGTCAATCCGAAGGAGGATGCGTCATCCTCTAGGTAGCGGTAGCCTGCCATGAGCGCATAAGTTTCGGCGGCCGCCTCAGCAAACGGCCTGCTCAACGTCAAACCAACTCAATGGCCGTTCTCAATCGATGGCACAACATCCTCCTCCATAGCCTCGCCCTCGCCGTCTGCTCCCTCCTCCTGGCCCTCGGGATCATCACGGCCCAGCACCTCAACGATGATATCGACGATGCGGTTTTGCTCGTCCTCGGTGAAACGCTCCTCCATGTCCTCGATAGCAGTGCTCAACACGGCGCTGTTGGTCGGACGCAGGTTCAATATCGACAGCACCTCGCCCTTGGTCAGCTCGCTCGGCAGGTTGGCCTCGCGCAGCCGCTCTAGCAGCCGCGAGATGGCCTCGGCCGAGTACGCCTGCGTCTCGTCCTGCTTCGCCAGCGGGCTGGGCTGCGTGCGGAGGTAACTGATGACCTATTTGTCGAGTCGAGGTGTTAGTAGCTGGAGGTATGGAGGGGCAGAGTCTTGGCTCGATCAGGAACTGTGGGGGAGGGGTAGCTCAGAGCTTCGCGTGGCTGACTAGGGCGGGAGGAGGGGAATGGATGGTAGACCAACCTCGGTCATGATGTGGTGGGCATTGCCTGGGACCCGACGGTTCTGGGTCTTGTTACGCTTGCGCAGGTCGACTATGTGCTGATAGACCTCATAGTTGGAGAGAAGGGCATTCTGTGACTCGAGGATCTTCATTTTGGGCCACCGATTGTGTTACTTGGATCTGGATAGCAGCTGTTCTGGGGATTGGACGATGGTGGGACGAGACGACTCCTGGAACGCCTGATATTGCAAGATTTTTTTTGTTATTGATAATCCCGGCCTGGCTCGTCTTCGAGCGCCGTTATCCCTCCAAGACCCTGTGTTTGTTTGGGTCGACTCCACGAGACTTTCTTGTGGTTTGTTTCACGTGGCAGAGGCTTGCAGGCTAGAAGCGCTGGAGGCAAAACCTTGTGTCCCTGCTCGAGGAAAAGCCGGAAGCCGGAGAAGCTCGTGCTGGAAGAGGCGCATTGAAGAAACAGCGACCAGCTACAGCGAAAAGACACTGCACGCGAGCCAAGAGAGGGGCCTGGCCCAGGCACTGGACCCCGCGGTCCGGCTGCACGGCTCATGGATCGCCCACGGAAGCAGGCGACTGGCCAATCAGGGAGCGCGTAACTTTGCCCCTCTATTGCAAAGTTCGACTCTTATTGGACAAAAGCCCCGAAAACCCCCACACATCTGCAACCTCTGCGGGGCAGAGAGCGGTACGTACCCAGCAGGCAAAAAGGCAGTGTGGGTGGTCGCTAGCCGACGTCAAAAGCACTCGGCAACAAAAAGTTTGATGGTTGCAACTCCGCCCGTAACCCCGTCGCCCGCCGCCGTTGCTGCGCTGTTGCATGTTGCAGCAAGCCAGGCGCAGACCGGTAGGCGCGAAGTGGGCGAGACGCAAGTCGCAATTGGACTGGCGAAGAATTTTTTTTGTCGCAAATGCGCCGGTCCCCGGATTTGCTCGATTGCTTGATGCGTCTTGATTCAGCTCGGGCCCCATGCCTGTGATCGATGTGCAATCTGCCCAGTCCTACTGTTTTCCCTAGTTGCCGTGCTCATCAGTGTCTTGATTCTTCACCGGCTGCCCGGGTGCCGTTCTGTGCCCTGTGACCAGGCTTTATCCACTCACCTCCCCATCTTCGCTCTCAACCTTGTCCAGCGTGCAGGGACCGAGTCTGCAAGCAAGACACAAGAAACTGGACGCAGAGGCCATCCATCCTCCACAGTCCACGCTCAGCATCCAAGCACGCCGACAGAGCATTGTTCCGATCTGGGCTCTGGGCTCTGGCTTTTCTGATTTCTCTCACAAGTCTGCCACTCCCTGTCCCTTGACTCGGAACGGTCCTCTTCCACACCCACAGTTTCCACCCTTGTAGCCGCAAGATGCTCTAGGTTCCTCACTGAGACCGTTGCCGTCTTGTTTTCGTCTGTTTCCTCCCAGACTCAGGGCTTGCCAGATCTTTTTTTTTTTCCATCGTCTCGTCCCAATCCAGTGGCTGCCTTTCTGTCCTCATCAGCGTCAATACCTAGCAGCTGCATCGGCTTGCTCTGTCTCGGGGCACAAGACACAAAAGACATCTTTAATCCATAGACCAATCCGATCGGCGCAGGTCAGGCCCCTCTCTGCTACCATCCGCACCCGCTGCGCATTCGCATACAGGATCCAGGGCTACCCTCGGCACTTTATAATTTTTTCTAGTGCCCCAGTTTCCCAGTCCCTCCGGCCGGTCGACGGCTGCGCAACGTCGCCCGTCGTCACGAACTTCATCTCTGCTGTCGCCGACCCGCAGCCAGCCGTTGGCCCGTCTCTGCGAGAACAAAAGCGCTCCGCTTCTTCCCAAAAAACGCGTGGTTTTCTGGTACTTTACACACCTTGGCCGTTGGTCCATCCATCAGCAGTCTTCAGTCCCGGCTCCTCCCTTGCCGTCCTGGGCCTGCTTCGTCCCGTACCCACACAAAGCCACAGCAACCACAACGGCCAGATCTCTAGCCTGGGGAGAAAAAGCAGTTGGCGGCAAACCGTTCATCTCTTTGATCTCATCCCGTCGCTGAGTGGCCGATCAAGCCAGTTGAATTGACTCTGCACCATTGCCATCAATATGGTCCGCAACATCGTCGTGCTTGGTGGCAACTCGCACCCGGAGCTGACCAAGAGCGTCTGCGAGATCCTCGGCATCCCGCCGTGCAACCGCATCTTGACCAAATTCTCTTCAGGCGAAAGTCGCTGCGAGATCCAAGACTCGGTCCGTGGCAAGGATGTCTACATTATCCAGACCGGCTTCGGCGGCAACGGCAGCCGTCTCAACGATCATTTCATGGACCTGTGCATCATGATCTCGGCCTGTAAGACCGGCTCGGCCCGCCGCGTCACTGCCGTGCTTCCTCTCTTCCCCTACTCGCGCCAGCCCGACCTCCCCTACAAGAAGACCGGTGCCCCGCTCTACAAGGCTCAGTCCGAGTCCGACAAGAAAAACTACACCTTTGACAGCGTGCCGGTGACCCCCGGCCCGGGCACGGCCCAGAGTACCGGCCTCAGCAACGGAGCTGATCTGCTCAAATCAGCCTTGACCAACGGCAACGGCCATGCCAACGGCGATGCCTACTTTGGTGGCCAGAGCATTTACACAACACACGACTACGAGAATGCCTCTCATGTGGGCGCCTTCCAGGCCAAGCCCGGTTACAAGCAATGGGTTGCCCAGGCCGGCACGTTGGTTGCCAACCTGCTAACCTGCGCCGGTGCTGATCATGGTATGTTTTTTGTACCCGATCCGAGAATTAGATTTACCCGGGTCTTGAGAGTTGTGCTGCTGTGGTATCGGCACTGACATGTCGTGGGACTCGGGAAATTTTGATATCCCACATGCTAAGACATGTAACTAACACGTCACCCGGTTACAGTAATCACCATGGACTTGCATGATCCTCAAGGTATGTGTAACGGCTTTTGATAAGCGCTGTCTTATCGTGTGGTGCACGCCAAGGAGGCTCTGCCGTCTTTGCACACCACCATCCTGTTGAAGCAAGTATTGACTCTCCCCTTAGTCCAGGGCTTCTTCGACGTCCCCGTCGACAACCTGTACGGCCGGCCGCTGCTGAAGCGGTACATTCAGACACACATCCCCAACTACAAGGATGCCGTCATCATCAGCCCCGACGCGGGCGGCGCCAAGCGCGCGACGGCCATCGCCGACAGCATGGGCATCGACTTTGCTCTGATCCACAAGGTGCGCTCTCCCCCTCTGGCCCCCATACAGGCTTACCAACACCCATTGTTCTTCACACAGGAGCGCCGCCCGACCAAGATCACGGACCGGCAGAATGCCAGCATGATGCTGGTCGGCAACGTCACGGGCCGCGTGTGCATCCTGATCGACGACCTGGTCGACACGGGCAACACTATCACGCGTGCGGCCAAGCTGCTCAAGAAGGAGGGCGCGACCACCATTTATGCGCTCATCACGCACGGCGTGTTTAGCGGCGATGCCATCAACCGTATCAAAGCTTCTGCCATCGACAAGATTGTCGTCACCAATTCGGTTCCTCAAGACGAGCACAAGGATCTGCTGGGTAATAAGCTGGACGTGCTTGATATCTCACACATTTTTGCCGAGGCGATCCGCCGTGTCCACCATGGCGAGAGTATCAGCGTGCTGTTTAACCATGATTAGACCAGGAACCGGCTCGGAGCGAACATGTACTATCCATGAGCAAATATCATCGACATGATTATCAATCAGCATCACCAAACCACATCGACATCAACCAAACAAACAACTAAGCATCTGGGTGGAAAAGGGGTTATCTAAAAAAAAAGTAAAGCATGCGAAAGGGAATCATTATATATCTGGCGTTTTTCTCTTCCTCTCTTAGCTCTCTATCTACTATTGGAGTGGGTTGTTCTCGTTTCCTTTTCGCTTTTTTTTCTCTCTGTCTTGGATGGACACATGCAGTATACAGAAAAGACAATTGCATTGGGTGGTTACCTGGATTGATGTTTCGGTCTGTCTACTCACTTTCGCCCTCTATAACTATGGAGTGGGAGGGGTGAAGAGACAGAGCTGATTTTGAACCTAGGGCGTTTGGGTATTTGCATTCCCTTTTTGCTTCGATTCCGCTCTTGCTGTTGGGTTACCCCTCTCCAGTTCCCACACTCTCTCCTTCAACAAGGTGAGAGAAGGAAAGGGGGGGG
>Ga0065720_1019329_pt1 | contig 28324 bp, 20 predicted proteins | sample Thericmetagenome_FD_59107 | JGI IMG/M metagenome (GOLD analysis project Ga0065720, IMG submission 59107) | Thermophilic microbial communities from the Joint Bioenergy Institute, California, USA of rice/straw/compost enrichment - eDNA_2 v2... | ecosystem: Engineered > Solid waste > Grass >... | reverse complement strand
TTTTTTTTTTTTTTTTTTTTAGCTCATTTGGTCATTCGGTTACTCTTACGCCCCTGGGTAGTTGGTAACAAGAAGCAAAATGGGCCCGCTATCTGCCGTTGATTTCGCAACCTTTTCCCCAAGGATGTCTTCCAACAAGCGGAAGCGCGACGATTCCAGCGGCGGCACAGCAGGCGCCATCCTACCTAGAAGTCTCACCTGTTGCCGCCCTGCCAGCGATGAAGATCATCTTCAGTCCTCCAAAAAGCCGAAGACGAGAAACAGAGGTCAATCCAATCAAACAGAGAAGCGGCTGCGCAGGTGGGGTTCACCACTTCTGGGTTGCCTATAGCGCTCATGATCCGCTAAAACCTTCTGGTCCAGATTCCGGCCACAGCCTCCTAAGTCCTTTGAAGATATCTACCAACGCGCTACCACCCAGCGTTTCTACGTTTTAACTCGCACTCGTCAAGGCACTCCTGAATGCCCGGAAGAGGTGATTGAACTGACAGGCTCGACGGGAAATATATATACCGTCGTGGTTGCGCGTCAACCGAGCTGCAACTGCCCGCATGCCTTAGCAGGAAATCAGTGCAAACATGTGGTTTATGTGTTGGCGCGTGTGTTGCGCGCCCGTTTCGACCTTGTGTACCAACTGGCGCTCCTGAGCGAGGAGCTGAAAGAGATATTCGAGAACGCACCCTCTCCTGTTGGAGAAGATGTCTGTAATGGGAGAGGGAAGAGGAAACCGGTTGAAGGTGACTGTCCGATCTGCTTCTCTAAGATGGAAGAAGGGCCGAACACGGAGCCCGTTGTTTGGTGTCGAGCAGCCTGTGGCCAAAACATTCACAAAGGGTGCTTCGAGACATGGTATGTACCCGCTATTGTTTCCTTCCTTGCCGGAAAAGCACGTTAGTACGCCATCGCAGACGCTTTAACATTAGGAAACAGGGCGGCAACCAAACGGCGACAAGGGGGGAATGCCCAGGTGACTTGTCCGTACTGTCGAAGCGTCTGGGACGGGGACTCAGACTCAATTAGGAAGATCGAGCGAAAAGGAGCACCTCTATCTGAGGGATATGTGAATGTCGCTGCCCAACTGGGTATCAGTTCCCAGAGAGGTGAGTGCTGCCAAGCACTATGCGTCTTGGAGCCTCCTGGCAGGCTGACTTGTCTCAGACTATAGCACATATTCAAGATGGTGGTCGGGTCACCCGAACAGTTATCGCCGCTGCCAATGAGCTGTACTTCGTGGATCATGTACGGGCGATCGGTACCAAACGGCCTCTGGGATCTTGTCCCGTATAAAAGACGGATGCGCCAGCAGCAAGCAGATGCGCAAACCTTGCCTTGTGGGTTCAAATATTTATGAGGAGTTCATTTGAATCCCCCTCCCTTTCAATAATAGCTTAGAACCTGCGGCTTCACCCTCAAATCTCGTCATATCTTAGGTTGCAGACACTTGCGGGACAGACTCCGCACGACTCTAACTCACACAGCTGAGACCTGTCTCATCCTGAAGAGCTTTTGAAAAGGAGGTAAGCGTACTCCACAGGGCCGCGACGTAAACCGGTAGCTTGTTCCTGAACGCTTATGGATCTGTGAACATTTGGTCTGCTACCTACCTGTCGTAGGCCTCACACCATTGAAACGCCACTTGACTTCTTGTATCTTCGTATGCTGTCAGCACCTGTTATCGAATACATGAGCTACTAAACTGGCACCAGAAATATTCAAGCCATACCAAGTTTAGCAAATGTGTCGGTGCGGTTATAACCAGTGCCGAATGCATGCAGCGGGCTACCTTACAACGGCTTATGACGGAGGGGTTGTGATGTATGGAGGTGGTTGCTCGTCTCAAGCTTGCTGGAGCAAACAAAAAGTCTATTTCTAGTGCTCCAGGATCCCTTGCCCCCCACTCTGCCAGCATATTAAGTTTAGCAGCGGATTTCCGCAATTTTTAGGCCACCCAAACTTCCAACATTTGCTTGAGCCAAACATTCAGTGGTCGGACCCTTCTGTTACTTCCTTGCTAGCATTGATTGCGCTGTTGCCCCGCATTCATGCCAACTACATTTACAAGCCCAACGCGAACCCACTAGTAACAATCTTCCTGAAACCGACGCAACTTTAACCCCGTCTGTTTTACTTTCTACCTTCGCTTTTTCCTGAGCATCCCCTGTACTTACCAACCGCGTGCTAAGAAAATCTCAGCCCAGCTCTTCAACTTTTTGCAGTAAGATCCCTCGGGCTTTTGGTGAGCCGCCGTAACGTCAGCTACGGCGCTCATTACCGTATCTGGGGATCGAAGGCGGCGAAATGGCTGGACAGGTTAGTGTTTATCCGCTGCGTAGCACTTTGCTGTCTGTCATGTATGCCGCTAACTCACATGCGACTCCCACAAAAGTCTGATTTTGAAATTGTAAGGGATCACATCTATTTTACCCCTTCCGGCCCAGAGAGCTGGCACACCAAGCCAGAATTCCCCTCAGCCGAAGAAATCCTGGCACGAGAATCTGGCCGGGAGAGCTTGCCCGAAAACCATGTCGACACACCGTGGCCCTCGAAAGAGGATTATCTGAAGGCTCAGTATGAGATTCTGCGGCATGAGGCCGTTGAGGGCCTACGCTACTCCGTGGCCACGTACGCAGCTCAATGTCGCCGGAGCCGTCGCGGCGTGATGGAAGACAATGATACCTGTATTTATACCAGGGTAGGTTGCCCCATCGGTCTCATGGATTCCCTTTGGCCTAACAACCTCTTCTTCTGCTCCCTAGGTTCATGTTCGGAAATATTTGATGTGTAACCTTGGTGCGGTTTGTCGGGTCTCATTTTTGACTGAAAAGTCTCACTACCAGATCCCATGGCTACAGTCCAAACGTCTGCTCCCAGGCACTGTTGTTGCACTTTCACCGAGCACCGACAATTTTCAGACCATCTGCAAAATTGCAACGGTTGCTCAACGTCGGTACAAGGATGCCCTAGATCAGGACCCCCCTCTCGTGGACTTGCTTTGGGTCAACCCTCAAGATGCAGTCCTCGATCCTGACCTTGAAATGGTCATGATCGAGTCCAGGAATGGCTATTATGAAGCTGCCCGTCATTCATTGGTCGGTCTGCAACACGCTGCTCGTTGTGAGTAAGTGGCGACGGCGGTTTCGGTTGCGGAGAGCGCAGAAACTGACATAACACTGCTTAGCTCCCCCCTCGACAAGTACCTCATCGGCGCCTGCAAGAATGACGGTTTCCCGGAGTTCATGGCAGGAAACACCTTCATGGATTTGTCCTCACTTGTGCACCGACCACCCGAAGAAGAGTCTACTATCATTGACGACTTGAGGACTTACGACATCTCTCGGGGCCAGCCCAATCTAGGGGACATAACTTCGCTGGACGAGTCCCAGTTGAGGGGTCTCTTCCACATTATTTCAAAGGAGCTTGCGATTGTCCAAGGCCCACCTGGTACTGGCAAGACGTTCACCTCAGTCGAAGCCATCAAGGTTTTGGTTGCAAATCGTCGTCGTACTCGGGCCTCGCCCATCATAGTAGCCGCTCAAACCAATCATGCACTGGATCAAATTCTCATTCATTGTATAGCTGCAGGGACAAAAGTCCTTCGTGTTGGCTCAAGAACACAAAACGAGCTCGTCAAGGAACGCACTATTTGGGAGCTTCGCCAAAAGACCGATATCCAAGCAGAGCAGAAAGTCAGATCTATCGATAGAGAGCTCCACGCGAACGAAGCCAGGATTCGAGCTCTCGTGCATAAACTCTTTGGGGAGGGGCTCCTTAACCCTGATGACCTGGTGGAAGCCGGCATCATCAGCCAAGAACAGAAAGACTCTCTGCAGGATGATTCTTACGAGACAGAGGCAACCCTAGATGAGCGTGGCCCCTTCGCCCTTTGGCTCGGAGATAGTCTCATCCCAGCCGAGGCCATTAGGGATAGTCATATAACTCAAAAGGAGTTCGATGAAACGGATGAGAGGGCTCGCAAAGAGCTTCTCGGATTTGAATGCGAAGAGGAAGACTTGGAGAATATCGGAGATGCGGATGATGAAGAGTGGCAGCTCCGTGGTACGTGGATTCCCATCCAGCATGTCTGGTCGGCCAGGGCGCCAGACAACCTGGGTTCCACAAGACGTGCCGTTGAGAAAGCCCTCAGAGACAACCAAAACCTCTATGAGATCAAGCCGAAACTTCGAGGCGCGGTCTACCGCTACTTCCAAGCCAAGCTTCTCGAGTCCAAAACACCCGAGTTTTCCAGACTTTTGGCAGAGAGAGATGCCCTGTGCAAGGAGCGCAAGCAGTGGAAATTCCTCGGCAACGTGGAGCTAGTCCGCAATGGAAAGTTCGATATCATCGGTTGCACTACAACAGGTCTAACGAAGTACCGAGGTTTTCTGGCAGCCACCAAGCCAACCATTATGCTGATTGAGGAGGCTGCTGAGACTCGAGAAGCAAACATCGTATCAGCTCTCTACCCATCGATCCAGCAATTGATCCTGGTGGGTGACCATAAGCAGCTCGCGCCCAAGTGCGACATTATATACCTCTCAGAGTGGCCTTATAATATCAATGTTTCTCTCTTCCAGCGCATGGTTGATCTCAATATGCACTTTGAAATGCTCAACCAGCAGCGCAGAATGAAGCCGGAACTCCGATGTATCGTCAACCCCTTCTATGAGACTCTCCGCGATCACCCCTCCGTCCTGTCGCCCAAGAATCGACCTGATGTTCCTGGCATGGGTGGCCGCAATTGTTGGTGGTTTACTCATAACTGGCCCGAAGATACCAATCCGGATTTCAGCAAGTTCAACAACTGGGAAGCCGAGATGATTGCTAAGTTCTTCGCATATCTCGTCTACAACGGAACCAGTCCTGAGAAGATTACCATTCTCAGTTTCTACAAGGGCCAGCGGAAAACGCTGGTGAAACAGCTGCGCAATCACCCAGGTCTGGCTGGCATCCCGAAGTTCAATGTCTGCACTGTCGATGCTTATCAGGGTGAGGAAAACGATATCATTCTTCTTTCGATTGTTCGAAGCCCTAGGGACAATCGTTACTGCATGGGTTTTGTGGAGGATGCCCACCGCGCTGTCGTCTCCATAAGTCGTGCCCGTCGTGGGTTTTACATCTTTGGCAACATTGAAAATGCTCTTCATGCAAGCACCGGGTCCAGAGAGCTTTGGGGCAAGATTTACGAGGGTTTTCTTGACCAAGGGTGTGCTGATACCGGGCGTGGAATTCCCCTCGTGTGTGAGAAACATCGGCGCGAGATCTGGATAAAGGATATTGATGATTGGGTGGGTAATGCTGGAGGGTGTGACCTTCCATGCGGTGAGATCCGTCCTTGCGGCCACCCTTGCTCCCTCAATTGTCACCCGTAGGTTATCCCATTTTGTGTGATCGTGAGTTTTGTTGTCGCTTTTCACTAAGCTCTTGGCGATATCATTCTAGGGTTTCTCACAACAACCTCCCATGCGACAAGCCATGCCCGAAGTTACTAGGTTGTGGCCATGCATGCCAGAAAATGTGCAGCCTGCCTTGCCATTGCGACTGTGAAAATTTTAAAGCACTTGCGGCCCAAGACCAGTCGGTAAGGCACGAAATATCCTTAGAGGAGAAACTGCTTCTTATGGGCGCTGAGCCCAGTGAAATGTTGATGACGTCTCTCAGAGAACGCCAGGCTGCTCGGAGATCCTGTCTGCCAGCTACCGGAGTTAACCCTCCTCCTGGCATCAAGCCTGCGCCCACCAACACAGCCGTGCTTCCCACAGTTAACTGGCCTTCTTCCCGGGGTAACGAAGCAAACAATCAGCTCAACTCGTATCGTGACACCACCAGTTTGATTGCTACCCGAGCAGCTTCAACAGCCTCTAGGAGGGTGAGCTTTCAGACCAATATGGGAAGCGACAACAAAAACGAGACTGTAGCCCCAACGATTGCCAGACAACCAGTTGATGGATCTCTCTTTTTCAATGTCTCCCAGCGCACAACTGTGCAGGATGGGCAGAGAGTGAACCACGGCCACAGGTTTGCCGGGAGTGTTCAGATGGGCAGTAACCAGAGGACCACCACGCGAGATGATATGGCATGGAGCAGTGTCGCAAGTTCAACTTCTTCTCCGATTCACGCCGGTGACTTCCCTCCTCTTGCATCTTCGGCTCCTCAAGGCACAAATAAGAAGGGGTCTGCGTCGAGCAAGAGGTCGAAGACATCCAAACGCAGCAATGGTCAGGGCAACACTAACCAACAACAATCTGCTACGCCCACCACTGCCACTTCGTCGCTTCTCGATGAGCCTCTTATCCCATTAAGTGGCTCATCTTCGAATGGATCGGTCCCTGCTGGACTTCGCGGCATGTCACAACTCTCTCTGGAGCCCCTGATTCCGTCTTCGAGGGGGATTACCGGTGATGGCAATACCAATACCAATCTGTCGAGCACCACACAATGGAAGCAGCCTGATGAAGAGGAGTGGCTGATTGACCTTTGATCTGATGTGTTCCTATTTGTACATGTTACCACATTTTCCATGCTGAAGTGCGACTTCGTTGTTCTTCATAAACGGCCATCAGTGCAAGAGATATTCAGTGCAAATGAAGTTTCAGCCTGACAAAGTTTCCATGGGAGTTGTCATTAATCAAGTAGTTCTTTACCCCCCCCCCACTCTCCGCTTAGTTGATGTTAAGCAGTGTCAGGATATCGCTCTTGTGTCTCTCGAGGAAGACTCTGCATGCCTAAATCGTCCTTGGTGGTGAACCCCAGCAGGGGAATGTTTACATACTCAAGAAGTGTCCCTGAGCGCCGTAAACTTCGCCAAGACACGAACAAACTAAACCGTTGCATGTTGTGAAAACTGCCCTGATGGCTACTCTGCTTCTGCTGGTCATTTAGGTCCTAAACCACCTGGAAGGAAAGGATTACCCTATTTACACTCACTGGCCAAACCTGACTAAGGGTCCTTAGCCTAGCCAAGCCAAACGTGAGTTAGCAACTAGCAAAGCGAGAATCTAGCGCCCGTAAAAGTACTAAACGCAGTGTGGCGATCCAGCTAGCCTTCCTTAGGTGGGTTCGGGTTTGGTTCAAGACTTATGGATTTGAGAGACCAGAATTCTTGCGCAGATCCAGAAGCACTGCGGTCGCCAGTTGTTCTGGGCAACTGTATTGCTGACCGAGGAACTCTTTCTCCTCTTCCTACGAGGAATTAATCTACCTTGTATATTCAAGCCTTTCTTTATTTCTTAAGGGTCCTTTGGTACCTCGTCAGTATCTCTTGGCCAGACGGCCATTTGGGGCCGCACGAGACCTTTTTTGTTGGTCCTTTGTGCCCGGCTCCGCTTTTCCCGTGTGATATCCTTATTGATCGTAGCACGCTGGGGCTGGCTTTAAACCTACTGTTTTTAACTTATACGCGTTCCCCCTTCATAGATATAACCTATATTTTCGAAGATTCTAAGTATTTCTTCTGTTAGTAGTTACATAATATTGTTCTCTAAATCCTATTAGTGACGATCCACCAAGCCTTCCTGAGATGGGTTCGGATTGGGATCAAGGCTTATGGATCTGAAAGACAGGAAATCTCACGCAGATCCGCAAGCACTTTAGTCACCAACTTAATTTGCGCAACTGTTTATACTGCTGGCTGGGAGAGGCAAAGCGGCCATTAAGGCAGTTTTTAGAACCTGTCCTTATTCGCGAGATTATGCAGTATGGCATAGCGAGTACCCATTCAATTGACAGCTGCGTGCGTTTCGACGGTGCTGGGTCCAGATGGCGGAAAGTTAGGATGTTGTGCAGTTCCTCTTATCGGGGATAATTGGGCAAATATTGCTGTACGTGGCCTGTAGTCAATGGGGGAAAAGAAATCATTTAATGAGCAGTGTCCAACATGGAGACAGTGAAGCGACATGATTATGCATTGCTAGCAACCGAGTTGAGCGCAATTCCTCAAAATTTCTTTAGATGACCTTCACTCCGACGCCATGCCCTTAGGGTATTAGCTTAGCAACGCATTTCATGGGTATAACATTGCCTACCGTATCATGATGCAGTCAACTAGCACCTTCCTTTCCTTCAACCCGTCTGCGATCAAGCACAACCCAGGCCAGACAGAGAGGTAAAGGATCCTATACAAAATTAAAAACATAGCGACCGCATCACGGCACGAAGGCGTATAAACAGCCCCATATCAGTATTTCCTCCGTTCAACTCGTCATTCACACACTTATTTTGTGACGTGGATCTCGTACCCAATCATCACCTCTGTGCTGGTACCGGTCCATCCTCTCGTGCCGGCAATGGAGATCATGATTCTCGACGTCGGGTCAATGTACAGATCCGAGATGACGCCTGCCTTGGGTGGACCTGGGATAATGATAAACGGCACCTTGCTATGCTTGAACGCTGCATTCTCCCTCAGGTCGTACAACCGCAGGATATCATAGCTCGCGCACACCAGGTGTCGCCCGTTGACCATGGGCCGCACGCACGACACTGGGCCGCTGCCGTTGGGGAATTTGAGTGCGCGTGTGGGCTCCCAGGAGGAGGTTGCCTTGTGGATGCTGTATTCCTCAACTGTGCCATTGCGCCGGCCCGCGTAGATGAAGTTGCCGTCGATTGACCAGCATGCGCCCATGCACCAGGGGGGCACGCCACGCCGGTTGTTAATGCGTGCGACAGGGTTGGGCATGCGGCGGTCCCAGATGCGGATTGTGCCATCAATGGCGGCGCTGAGGAAGGTTGTAGAGGAGCACTGAGTGGGGTCGTTGTGCGGCGGGGGTTGGGGTGCTTCAACGATGAGGCTTGGCTGGGTTTGTGATTGTTGGTCTGCGGAGGACTGCTGCGGTTGCTGTTGCGTTTGTGCTGCATCGTTTGTGCTGGTGGTTTGAGTTTGTTGTCGGTCGTCAGTGACAGATGAAGAAGCCTGCTGCTGCGATTGCGAATCTGTAACTGTTAGGGCTTGACTATCTGATTGCCCCTGAACGGTCTGGCTGCTCATGGTGTCGCTATTAGAGACATGAGATTCCCCTCTGTTGGTACCAGTCCCCTTCTGCTGGGCTGATTGCCCGTCTTGTACAGTGGAAGACTCCAACTGCGTTGTTGACGGCCCGTTAACGTCAGTCATTGTGAAATCACCCGAGTGATCCAGTGTGTTGTTGTTTGAGCCCTCCCGAATTGCCATATCCATTGCCCTGGTAAAATCGTCGTCCTCGTCTCCAAAACCTCCGCCTCCACCCATGGTGTCATTATCGCCAAAAAGCGATCCGGCGGGGCTGCCAAAGATGGAATCGTGATCGTCCGAGCCGCCGGTTTCCCCGCCAGCTCCCGAAGTGCCGTTAGCGGTGTTGCCCCCAAAACTGTTGTCCTGCCCAAATAAGCCGGTAATCCGTGGCCTCGTATCACCGAAGAAAGTATCACTCTTTGTTGCGGGTTCGCCTGCTTCGGCGGGTATCGGAGCACCGCTCAGCGGACGCCACTCGATCGCGGAGATCTGACCAGCACTTCCCTCATAACGGCGAATAACGTTGCCATTGTTGAGGTCCCAGTCGAGAACAACCTTATCCCAGCCGCCACTCAATACACTCTTTTCGTCAGGAGCAAGCTTTAACACACTAACGGCGTTTGTATGTCCATCCTTGAGACAATGTATTCTTTTGCCTTCATCGTGACGAACACTCATCAGGTTGATTCCACCGCTCTCCAGGCCACTAAGGAGCCATAACGCCCGACTATGAATGGCCAAACTGTAAACTGGAGACAGAATTCTATCCTCCGGACGTGCGTTCGGAGGGGCTGGCTCCTCATTTTCCCAGTAGCTCATGAGCACGCCGGCCTTGACGACGCTATCGACAAAGGGATGGCGCTGGGCGACTGTTAAAAGCTGCTTGCCGTTAATGGTTGCCATACCGTCGTACTTGCGTATATAGCCATCAGAGCCTCCGGTCATCCAATAGCGCAGGTCCGGGGTGATGGCCATAGCATTGATGCTGGTGGCTTGAGGAGCGGCAATAGTAGGCACGATATCGTAGAGAGGAGCGTCAATATACTCTTGGCGCAGGATGGGTCGCCATTGGCCAGCAGTCTTTGGCGGTGCTTGCGATGCTGACACACGCGTCGTGGCATCTTGAGTGGCACCGCCATCGGGAGCGGTAGGCTGCGCATCGTCTTCGGCTTCCGCGTCCACGTCGGGCTCTGCCTCGACTTCTGCTTCCTGCTCGTCCTGCTCATCCTGGTCTTCCTCCTCGTCCTCGTTTTCATCCTCGACTTCATTGTCTACCTCCATGTCATCACCAAACTCCAGCTCATCTTGCTCATTTTCGGAACTCCCATAGTCATCGTCCATGCTGGCGTTAGAGAGTTGCGCTGTTGTACTTTGAGTAACGAATCGCAAATCGTGCGTGGATATCTGGCGAACAGTTCAATATGCAGGACACTACCGGGTCTGGTTAGGAGCAAAAACAAGAGGGGAAAATAAAAATGCGGACGCTGTGAACAGGTTGCTCAAATCGATCTTCACAGAACGTCACTTCAGACGTTGTGGTCCGAAGAGAGAGGCGCGTGGGTGTGGGGGAGACTAACGCGCCTTGACCCTGGCACATGCATGTTACCTGGGTGCACGATTTACCCCACTGTCTTCTGATCCGTCATTCTGTCACGCATCAGGTGTTACAGTGAAGTATAATACACTGTAACTTACGACATGCCGTCGAGCTGACCTCGATTGGGACTTTGCATCAACGCAACGAAACAACAAAAATGGACTCCAGTTGATGCATCCAAGATAAAGCATGTGACGCTGCAATAGATTGTCAGCAAACAAATGGCCGGAGGGACTAAACTAATGTTATTTATAGAGCAAATATTCTAATCTCATGTCCTTGGGCCCCAGATGCTTTTCAGGGGCTTAACTGCTATTCAGTTATTGCACCAAACATTGGCGAGCTCTCAAACTACCGAATTCAATACGACATAGATGGAATGGGTTAAGCTCGCCGTCGCTGGATAACTTTGGATAACTGGGAACCCCAAACTGCCAGGTCAATAGTCGACCGTTTACTGCTAGCCATACAACAGCCACCCTTCATGCAGTCTCGTAGATGAAGGCGTCCAGCCCATGTTTCCTCCTGCATCGTCCTCCGCCATCTTGGAGAAACCTCACGACAGAGGCTTGACAGCACTAATCATATACTGGGCTGATCGACGCATAAATTCTTCCATCCTCCGTTTGCCAGGGCTGTCTTCCAATATGTTTGAATGCATGCTCTGTGCGGAACGGTGGGAAGGGGTCGACTGGTCTGACGGTCTCTCATTTTCTTGGTAGTTGAGGACCAGAAAAGAGCAGGCAGAGCGAATGGGGCGATGAGGGTTTGCTGGCAACACCGATTTTTCTGTCTTCCCAACGACGAGAAAGTTGGGGCCACCTACTCTCTCCTGGAGGGGACCGCTAGCTTCAGGTTTGAGAGTCGAAATACTTACTGCCTTCGTTGAGGCAGTTTCAGCAATGGCGACACCTTGAACAGGTGCTCGAGTAACAGGCAATCCAACAGGACCATCACCATTTGGGATGGAAGGTGGGTTCTCGACCATCTCCTAGTCGGTGTTATTGTTCGAGACGCCACCCCTCCAGAGCCCATAGTAACCCTCACAGTTCTTCCACATCTTGATAGTGCCATCTTCCGAGCCAGTTGCGTAAAGGTTGCCATCAGGGGAAAATGCAATCGACCAGATAGGGCCATGGTGGCCCTTGTGCACATCGAGCTCCTTGCCATCTTCCCAGTCGTAGACGCGGGCCCAAGTGCCTGGCTCTTCTCCAACAACAATCTTTCGATTCTTGAGGTCAACTCCAACGCTTGCGATGCCATGGGAAAGCTTCATCTGCTTAAGCTCCTCATCAGCTCGCATACCGCCCCAGAAATAAGCAGTCTTTCCCGCAGCAACGGCCAGGACGGGAAGGCCACCGCCGATGTCGGTCTGAGAGGTGTAGGAGGGCGCGAGAGACACGAGCTCGCAAGACTTGATCTCGCCGTCAAGTTTTGCCTCACGGATGCACTCCCGCTTAGGGATATCGAACCAGCGAAGTGTGTCGCCTGAGGCTGTGACGATGATGCTAGGATCCCGCGCCCAGACAATGAACTTGATGGCCTCTTTGTGAACACCCTCCCCGATCTCAAAGGCCTTGCTCGGCTCGATGGTAATGGGCTGGGCAATTCCCTGAGCATCGGTGGGCTGACCCTGTTTCCTTGCTTCCTGGAGATCGAAAATGCGGAGTTTCTTCTCAAAGCCGCCGGTCGCTATCAAATCCGATCGGTCGAAAGGATAAGCGACAGCACGAACGATATGTTCGTGCTGGAGAACAAACAGTAGCTCTCCAGTATGAGTGTCCCAAATCTTGGCTGTGAAGTCGGCAGATGCGGTTGCAGCAGTCGAGGCATCAGGGCTCAGTCTCGCCTGCCAGACAGCGCCTTTGTGCCCCAGAAAAGTTCCGATCCAGTCACCCGTTTGACCATCGCGAAGCATGGGATTGCCATCTGTAGAAGGTAGGTTTGTCAGTGGCCGGACGAGGACGACTTTTGAGGAAAGTCGGTCTGTACAAACCCTTGCAAGCAGAAATCATGTAATAAACATCGTCTTTCTCCAACGGTGAAAAGCTAAGGTGAGGAACCGGCCGCGAGTGGCCGTGGCATGTCAAAGGAACGTATTGACGCGGGGCTGTTTCGCCCATGATGATCTAGTAGATGGAGAGGTAGCTAGTCCCAAAAAGAGTGTGTAGTGGTAAGGAGCGGACTGCTGTTGCGCTGGTCGAAAAGTGGTTGAATCAGCGGATGAGGTCGGATGTTAAACAAGCTGACAGAGATGGGGAGCGACGACAGAAGTCTGAAATTCAGGCACGATCGCTTTCCGCGTTGTTGGTCGGTTGCCACGAAGACGCGGGGTGCAATGGTGGAGTTGGCCAAGTCCGTGGTTACTGGGGGCTTCTTGCGCGGTTGATTGGATGAAGCATGGAGGGGCTGTCCTGAAGCACCCCACGATGCCCCTGTTTCCGATTGTCACAAACCCTAAAAGCCTTGAAAGAGTACCAAGGTATCTGCGTACCCCGTTCCATTATTCGAGTCATCATACTCAGGCTCAGCCCTGATTTATAAGTTTATCCATAACCCGCGCATAAATGGCCAAAGGCCAAATACAATCATTGATTGTGTAGATGAAGGGCTGAAAACCCTCTGCATCGTTTGGAAGCAGAGTGATTTTTGCGGTACGTGTAAGGGCACCTGCTCCATTCTATGCGGGCAAGTAGGTGCCTTTTCGGTAATGCAATCCCGAGACCAGGCAGCCTCGAGTTACCACAGTACGCCCGCTTTGGTACATCAACGGTGTCCCATGATGGAAATGTTTCCATCCTCTCAACAATACGGCATCCCGTAATTCCAGATGATAGCAAAACACGCTCATTGAAGACAGTCCTTCCTCTTATGGTGCCAGTTCGTATTGAGCTGTATTAACTTGAAACCTGTAGGGCTCTGGCAAACCAACAAGGTGCTGAGGTCGGGCCCACGCAGCATGGAGAGCTTCCCTTGACACCAACCACCTACCCCACCATAACCTGCCGACTAACACCTCTGGGTCGCCCTATCTGGAGCATGAAACAGCGGCGCTTTTCCCCAACTTCAAGCTGTCTGCCCCGCCCTTCGTTCCGCTGTAAGAGCAAGCCTCCATCGACAAACAGTACTTCAAGTTTCCGACTCCTGTGTGCTCTTTGGGGATCCTGTATCTTCTAGAAAACACAACGGGAGCCTCACAAGGCTATATTTTCTTGCTGCAGACCAACATTCGAGGTCCGTGCTGACGGCAATCTCTCTGTGCCCCCATCGGCATCACCATCACCACCAGCACTCATCCCCTTTACCCCGCCCTACCCAACAGAAGCGCCCGACCAACTGCGAGATGCCGGATTTCAAGCTTTCGGCCCAGCTCAAGGGCCACGAGGGAGATGTACGTGTTTTAACCGCTCACATGCTATGTCGGGCGCTGACATTTTGTTTGCTCAGGTGCGCGCTGTCTGTTTCCCTAACGCTAACACCATCATATCTTCGTCGCGCGACCAAACAGTCCGGCTCTGGCGGAGGACAACGAACAAGCCACCAACCTTCGAGCACATCATAACCAGTCAAGGCCATGGCTACATCAATTCCGTTGCTTTCCTAAAGCCGAACAAGGCATGGTCTCAAGGACTCATTTTCTCGGCCGGCCACGAAGCTATCATCGAAGCAAAGCAGCCGAGCCTGACCGCAACCGACAATGCCGACAGGCTCCTGATTGGGCATGGACACAATGTGTGCGCTCTTGATGTGTCGCAGAGCGGTTCATACCTGGTATCAGGAAGCTGGGATGGGAAAGCAATCGTGTGGGGGACCGACAAGTGGCAGCCCGTTGTCTACCTCCTACATGCCGGCGGAGAGGTCAGAAGTGTTTGGGCCGTGCTGTTCTATGATGAACATACCGTTATCACCGGTAGCGCAGACACACACATCCGAATCTTTGACCTCCGGAAAACCAACCACACCGGCGAGCTTGAACCTCAACGCACTCTAACCACCAATTCAGTCGTGCGTGCGCTATGTAAGCTCCCTACCGGCCTCAAGGGCCATCCCAGTGGTGCCGACTTTGCCAGCGCCGGCAATGACGGTGTGATTGAGCTCTGGAAGTTGAACGGCACCAAGGTTGGCATTTTGCAAGGCCATGAAAGTTTCATCTACTCTCTAGCATGCTTGCCCACGAGCGAGATCGTGAGTTCCGGAGAGGACAGAACAGTCCGTATCTGGAGAGGTTCAGAGTGTATCCAGACCATTACACACCCTGCCATCTCCGTTTGGACCGTGGCTGTATGTCCGGAGAACGGCGATATTGTGTCTGGCGCTAGCGACAACGTTGTCCGTGTTTTCACCCGCAACCCTGACCGCATTGCTTCTCCTGAGACAATCGCCCAGTTCGAACAGTCAGTTCGCGAGTCCGCAATACCCCAACAACAGTTTGGCCCTTCTATCAATAAGGAGAAGCTAGACCCTCCAACCTGGCTCCAACAGAACGCAGGCAGAAAGGAAGGTGAAGTGAAGATGATCCGCGAGGAGGATGGGAGCATCGGGGCATATCAATGGTCCCTGAGTAAGTGATCACTCCTAGCAGCTTCCACCAGGGTCGTCACTAACCTGTTTCACAGGTGAACAGCGTTGGATCCATGTTGGGACTGTTGTAGACTCGACAGCGAGTAGCGGTCGAAAAGTTGAGTATAATGGTAAAGAGTACGACTACGTTTTCGACGTCGATATCCAAGAGGGCGCTCCGCCTCTTAAATTGCCGTACAACCTTTCTGAGAATCCGTATGACGCAGCCACCCGCTTCCTTCAGAATAACGAGCTTCCAATGTCTTATCTCGACCAAGTCGGAAAGTTCATTATTGAAAATACCAAAGGCGCGACTATTGGGCAAACTTTTGAGGCATCGTCAAACGCCTACACATCTGACCAACCAACACAGTCAACACCCAAGTACTTGCCGCACACTGAGTACCTTACTCTCTCTCAAGCCAAGTGGGAGCCGGTTGCTAAGAAGATCAGAAGTCTCAACGAGAAGCTTTTGCTTGCCGGTCATAAGCACATCGCAATGAACCCCGATGGAGTTAACCGTCTAGAGAAAGCCCTGCAAGCAACTATGGGTGCCCAGGGCTCGAGGATGAAGGCTCCTGCAGGTCTCCAGGAAGCGCAGCGGAGTGTTTTCAACATCATTACAAATTGGCCTTATGGTGACCGCCTGCCGGGTCTCGATGCCCTTCGGTGCTTCGTCCTTTACCCAGGTGCCGCCTCCTTCAAAGATAGCGTCTATGGAAACCTGGTGGAGGTGGCACTGCGGGGTGCCTTGGTCTCCCAGGACCCAATTACCGAGCGTGACGTGTCTCTGGATGAGCTCATCAGGACATTTGACGCGGGTCTAATCAATGTCAATAACGTGATGATGGCCTTGCGTACCGTGGTGAACCTCTTCTCCACGGAGGAAGGAAAGAGCCTCGTGGTGCCACAAGCCAGTTCTGTCATTTACCTCCTTGCTCGTCTCACCGGCGTAGAAGGCCCTCAGGGATATATTGGTCCTGAGAGCTCCCACCTTCAGATCGCTTTGACCTCAGCTTCATTCAACTTTGCTTGCCATGCTTTCAACAAACGCGATGCCATTGATCTCGAGCAGCTTATGCAACTGTGTCAGGTCGCCCAGGCGGTCATTAATTGCCAGAGTGATGCGGAAGTACTCTTCCGTGCTCTGATGACTATCGGAATGATCCTCTCCATCGGCGGGGACGCCCTGGAAATTGCAAAAACCCTTGAGGTTGGGGAGACGGCTAAACAAGCCGCTAAGAAGACGGAAGATGCCAGAATCAAGACACTGGCGCAAGAGTGCTTGAGGTACCTCAAGCAGTAGAGATAACGCGAAGAAAAGGGGGTTGCTTATGAAAATGATAACAATCTACTCTAGCCCTTGCTGGACCGGGATCTAGGAGGGGCAGGCATTTTCTTCCTTTCCGCCTAGGTAGCAGGACGCGTTTCTCATGACGAAAAACGATTCTGCAGAACGTTGCTTCGTGAGTTAGCGATAGACGACCGTAATGAATGGAACCTCAGACTCCGATAAGCTGTGATATTGAGCCTCTTGACAATGCTATTACATGAGATATGTTGATCCCACAGGAACTTTGTCGCTCAGAGCCGCAAACCTCTGTTACTTTTCTTCACGAAGCGGGCGGTAAGCGACCTATTCGGCTCTTGAACCGCTCGGAGGTGTGATATACAAATGTGATGACAGTTTCGAAACGACATTGCCGCTTCTTGGTCGGCGCCAGGTGAGACACTTTGCCCAAAAGTCAGGAATTTCTTGGGTTCTGGGCAACTTATCAAGAGATGTCGCATGGAAACTCCTCATAACAAAAACCCATCTATCACACATACGACACACAACACATCACGCCTTAAAAATGAGGATAGAATATATGAGAGGATTTGATGCAGATATGCTCCCATTAAACCCCCGTTTTGGGAGACACAACAGCTGTAGAAGGCGAAAGACTACAGGGATCCAATGCCAGAGGATAGGTACAGATGCTCACATTCGATGACAAGGAGCATGAAGTTTCTTCTAAATTATTTTTTAAGTAGAGCAATGCAGTTCTCTGAAGACAAGAGTATCTCATCATTCCAGGAGTGAACAAAAAAACCTACGAGATGGACCGAGATGGAAAAACCTTCTTGCCCGGATATCTTGCGTTACCGTCACCGATCACCCCGAAAAACGCCTAACAGACCGAAAAGGAAGAGACCCCCAAAAAATGGAACTGAAATGTACAGTGCGGTCTCTGGCCGCCTAATTCCCCTCGCAGTCACGAACTACTCCATCTCACACCTTCATAGCACCATCCAAGCTGCCAAGCCGACAAGCAATAGCGGCAGATGCCCAAGGAAGCGGTAGTTCTCAAGACTAGCGCCACTGGTCCTGGGAGCGTTAGGGTCTTCGCCCGATGCGCGCAGTGTCAGCGTGTAGATATCGGCGACACCAATGTCGGTGCTGTTGAAGCAGTTGGTTTCATTGACCTCGGGGATGCGCGGGTCACCCGGTTCGGCGAAGATAATATCAACGCACTAAAAAGCCAGAGTCAGCAGGCATAGTCTTATTCAACTTAAGAATGAGGGCATCCTACCGAGTAGAGAGCGGCACCGTGGACTGCCAACTCGACGATCTGGATTGTGGCTTTGTCGCCAGGCTTGACTGTCGTGTTGGCAGGCAGTGGAACCTGTGGCAAACAGACGGTGCCAGGATAAGGGTTCTTGTGAGGCCCAAGAATCTGGAAAGGAGGGATCATCGGGAAGGACATATTCTGAGGACCGCCATGAGGACCATCGGTGCCAAAGCCCATGTTGACATAGATGAAGGCTGTTAAATGGCCAGCGAACCAGCCTGGTTGGAAAGCTATGGCACCTCCCGTTGTCGGCCAATATGTCCGGTTATTTGTCACTTCAAGACCGCCGCCTTCACAATAGTGTCAATGCACGTGCGTTCATGACGGATGGAACAAGGTGAGTTGGGAAACTCACATGGATAAACCCATTGCATTCCATAAGGGAAGGATTCGTTTGTGATCAGGTTGTTGCCTCTCCAGCCCGGATATGTAATGACAACATGGGCGGACGCAGTCGCTGCGGTCGCGACTGTAAGCAATGTTGATGCAAGCATGTTGAAGAGTGATATATCGGTAGGATGCGATCGTCCCCGCAGAAACTCCTTCACTTTCTATGCTTTCCAGAGCAGATCCTCTTCCTCCTGTTCGAAATCGAGGCTCCTCGCAGTCCTTCCTCAGTTTCAGGGGAGCGGCGCCAGGCCGGATCCCGCGCTCGTCAACCGGTGATTGGGATGTAAGTGGCGGAGGCTTCGATGGAGGCTTTGACGTGGATTGAGTCTGCGGCGACAAGCAGCACAAACCCTAAAGTTGATGTCAAAGACAGGTCGCCGTGGCACGCATCCATAGAAGGAGCAAGAGAATAAGACCGCAAAGGCTGGACAGCGGGAGGGTAATATCTGGGAGGGTATCGCCCAGACGCAGAATGTGGCGGCCCCTCTCCAGCCGCTGTGATGGGTCACTTCAACCAGAGACTGCAGCTAGCCCGTCGCCCTCCCCTCTCTGCACGGCGACGGCAAGGAACCGGGCCATGGTCCGACTCTCGCATGCCGAAAGTCCCCAGTCTGGACGGCTTTTTGGCAGCAGCGCACCAGCAGGGCTGCCGGCCACTCAGAAGCGCTGAAAACGGCTGCAGGTGGTTGAGAGCTGCATGCCGACCCTCCCACTCCCTTGTCGCCTGAGCCCAAATGTGGCCAATGACAGGCCGCAAACGGCATGCTTGGCCGCAGGCGAGTCGCTCTGCCTTGAGGGGCGAGCGCAAGCCCATCACATCGACGATGGCCCTCATCCGCCGTGAGCAATTCCACACCTCCCGCCAATCGCAACGTTTCACTGCATTTTTCCCTTTGCTGACGGTCCAAATTGCGCAAAAACAGGAGTCGCAACGTCGCTCCCCTAGCGAGCGATCCGATGACCGTCAATAATGCTCTGGCGCTCTCATGTCTCTTGTGCAAAACATTCGCGGCGAATGTGCACAGCAACTGAGATGAAGACCCTTGCGATCTAAGAGGAAGCGAAGGACCGGAACGCCACGAGGGGACGGTCCGAGTTACACGGCGGGAAGAGGTTGGTAGTTAGTGGCACCGGGCCCGATTTCACAGTCACATAGGGTGCTCCTCTCCACCGGGCACTTGTCGACCAACCCTTTCACGAAGCTAAGCGCCCAGACACCCGATCGGGAAACCAATGGTTTGCTCGCATACCCGTGCCAGGAAGCTGGTGTGCTGGACGTTTTGCTCTGGTGATCTGATCGGATCTGCCCGCAACGTCGTTCCTTTCCAGCGGAATTTCTTCCATCGGAATACGGAGTACGGATCCGTATCTCAGGGAGCTGACGGCACCGTTTAGTTTGGCATCATCATTGTTTCTGCCAGATGCTGCTCATATGTGTGTGTGCTAGGGTTTGCGTAACCGGACACGGTAGTGTACAAGCAAGTATCTGATCGTAATCGGCCCAGTTCCAACTCGCCAGAACTTTCCAAGCCACTGGTGATGTAGTACGGATTACAACTGTCAGCAACCTATAAGTGAATGTAATATCGAGATATTATCCTTCAGGCGAGGGACTTGTGACTTACCGAACCGTTATTCCATTTTGCTAGCGAGTAAATCATTTGGTTAAAAACCGACGGCACGGACTTGATAAATTTTTACGAACGGCATTTATAGTCAAGGAAAGTCAAGATGCATTATGTCCTTATACTCCTTACCTGCACTCCGTTGTCCAAGAGGTTTGTAAGTGAGCTCATGGCTTGGGGGCTCGATTTGTCAGCCAAGGCCACCTCGCGCAAGTTGACGCCGGAAAAGGAAGGCGGTGACTCCTACTAAGAAATTCATCTTATCATGGTGTACCTTATCGCCCCTCCTTACAACAATGTACCCCTCGATTTCATCCCATTTGCAGTTCACTCAAAACTCGACCGTTCTAAGTGGTTTGTTGTTCATCGGATTTGAGTCAGATTGCTACGATTTGATACTACTATTTTAAACAGTTGCAAGTCCTCTTTCCCTATTTTCGTTCGTACCCTTCGAACCCATCGTCCACAATGGGGGCACAAGAAGGAGAGTGGTGTCAGGTCAAACGCAAAAAAGGCCGTCTGCACACGATTACTCCTGAAGCCCAGAACGACTTGCGCCTACCAAATCCAAGCCCAGAGTTATCTGCTGATGATCTCCGACGGTATCATGGGAACATAGTGCATAAATGGCTCCAGTCCGAGTGGTGGAAAAAGGTTCTGGATACCTGGGAACAGGCTTTAAACAAGTCATCTCCCCCTGTCATTACCACAGCTGTTTGCTTAGGACCTGGCCCGTTTGAGCCAAAGAGTGGGAATTTGAAAATGAGATTGACTGCTCATATTCAAACGGCCGTCTTTTGCTCACTTGTTGATCACTTGAGTGGGACCCCCCAATCCTGATATGCCTATGCATAGACATGACTCTGGGTCACTGACATTTCCTAGGTCAACGAACTGGTCAACGGATCAGACGTGTGATCCAGGAGCCAATGTTTACGGATGTAGACAAGGAGTTCTGCTCCAGCCTTGGGATAGAGCCTGTAAACGATCCCGAAGCCTTCCATCTGGTGGATGAGAAGACATTATTATTTGCAATCCACATGGAACTGGAAACATACAATTCAGCCCTGGCCAAGCTCCCAGCAATCTATATCGGATCACACGTTGAGCAATTCAGGAACGTTGGGCGAAGCGAGGAAGATCTCTCTCGGCTTTCGGCGATGCATGATTCCTCCGATGCCTATGACTTCCCTGACCGCGACGTTGTCTTTCATAGCACGGTCATGTACCTGAGGAGAGGTGGGTCATAGAGGTCCGTCAATCACATGTCGTTAACTACTTCCATGGGGAAGAAACATATAAGAACTGACCTTGCCTAGGTGTTGGGGTTTCTGCTGGAGTGTCCGGTCCTCGATATGCATCCCTCCCAGATCGACATATCCATTTTACATCCTCCACAGCATGCCTTACGTTGAAAGCACCTCCCTATCTGTGCCACGATTTTGCTACCTCCTATCACCAAAAGCCGCCGATTGTGTTCCGCTTCTGTATATTGCGTCTTAACTGGGTTAGTCCCGTTTTATTGCAGTTTTTTTGGTTTTTCCAACCATTGAACACACGTAGGCATGCGTGCCACTTGCATAGGCAGCTTTTACAGCATGTCTGCATGCATACGTTAATACTTCTGCTGCACATATGGCACAGATTGCACGGTTTACAGAGAGGTAGGTTACGTAACTGAGGGCATGTTGTAGGTCATGTGGTTACTGAACAACCTCCAAGCAGCTTCATATGCCTAATCACGGTAGCTAATTGTATACATCTGGCTTTTTGCTCGCAAAGTTTGCAGAGTCCTCTTATCTCATTACGGCACTTATAACCCTGCTCGGAGTTTATCTTGCAGGGGACTTGCCCTTCCAAGAGCTACCGAGTGTTTCATTGTGTGGCCAACACAACATTGATGCAGCTCCCTTTCTTGCTGTTCTGCCCCTGTCCTGCAACTGAGCTGTTTTAGGCTTCCTGCAGACCATATCCCAATCATCCATGACCGATTTTATATAAGGTATTCTAGGTAGGCTCGATTCATGGTCATTGCAAATATCTTTTTACCTACTTCATGTGCTTAGACTGCACATGGAGGGCTTGATCTTTACACATTGACTTGTGTATCGTGCTTTTTGATATTACCATTAGTTTCACTTTCAACATCGCACTCGTGATACCAGACACAAAAGACAAACACTACCCAACGAATACCACTGAGACTCCGAAGATTGACATTCTTCCGGCGTCTAACAGGCAATCGGTATGCCATTTGAAAAGAACCAGCCGTATTGTTAACGATGAGGAGGTCAGATCTAATAGTGCTGCTTCAACATTAGCCCCCAGTAGCCGATGACGATACGGACTCGATTTCTGACCTGAGTCATGCTACCAGCACCACTTCTCTCCGTGAAAGTATCTTCGAGTACCGCAAACGCTATGGTCGAACTTACCACCATGAGTATGGCGAGGCTCAGTCTTGGATCCCAAATGACGATAAGCACCGGGAGGGTATGGAACTCTTGTAAGTCACTTGAAACAAAGAGACACATAGTATCCATGCTCTGAAGAACAATGCTTATATCCTCTGCTAGGCATTATGCTACCATTGTACTACAGGGCGATAAACTCTTTTATAGCCCGCTGGATAAAGATTCAGTCAAGAAAGTTCTCGATGTTGGCACTGGAACAGGTCACTGGGCAATGTAAGTCTAAGATAAACCGTTTATCATGTTCAAGCTAGTCTTGATAATCGTTGATGCATTTGAGGCTAATGCCTAATTTCTGTTCTTGTAAAGGGATTTCTCTGACCAATTCCCCAATGCTCAAGTCACGGGGACAGATATTACACCAATTCAACCACTTTGGACCCCCCCAACCTTACGTTCGAGCTCGATGATGCAAACCAAGACTGGGCCTGGCCAGAAAATACGTTTGATTTTATTTATGTTCGGTTCTTGAGTGGATGCATTCGCGATTGGGACAAGTTCTATCGCGAGGCCTTCCGTTGCCTCAAGCCCGATGGATGGTTTGAGCACCATGAGGTTGGTATTGGCTGGACCTGCGAGAAGGGCGGAATAACACCGGACAGCCCAATCGGTCAGTTTGTACAAGCCTTCTCGATAGCAGGAGAAAAAATAGGTCAGACCTTCCGCGTAGTTGAGGACGGACTACAAACAAAAGGCATGAAGGCAGCCGGGTTTGTCGACCTGGAAGAGAAAATCCTCAGGTGTCCTCTGGGTAGCTGGCCCACAGATCCACAGCTAAAGCAAGTTGGTCTCATGATGAATGAGGTTTTGCTTGGGGACCTTGAAGGTATGTAGCTTTGTCTCTCATTCGCTCCTCCCCCCCCCCCTTCTCTCGCTATCTCTGGCTCAAATTTTGGTTGAGGGTCGACGCTGAGCTCTCTCCATAGGATACTGTCTCTTTCTCACGGGGCCTCTGGGTTGGAAAGAAGAAGAAACAAGAGTCATGATCGCCCACTTGAGTACCCACTTCCGCAGATCTGGTTTGCATCCGTATGTCCCTCGTCGGGTTGTTTGGGGTTAGAAACCTGCAGCTTGAGGGTTGCAGTTAGGTTGTATAGGTTGTGAGGACTGGCACCATGCAACAGCGGCAAAGTACTTCTATAGCAATGTGTTCTTCAACACCGGTTTCTTGTGTCTTTTTGATCAGAGATATCATCTGAACAACCCATCCACACTTCCACAGAGCAAATATCCTGGCCGTATACTCGGTAATTCCTTCTGGATGTTCTGCACCCCTGCTAGAAGCAATGGTTTCGCCAGGTTAAACCGTAATGCAACTTGGTCAACAGGATCGATCGCTGGTGAACTTCACTTTGCCCACTAATTCCCATGTGTCTGTCTCCAAGTTTATTCAATGGCAGGGCTGTCGATGTCACCTAGGAATGTCCCCATGCCCACATCTCGATCAATGGGCGCCGGGTCAAGCTTTCGCACATTTCTGATCTCGGCAAGGCGTGGTCTTGGCATAGGAGCATCAGCAGGCTGCCAGCGGAATTCACAGACCGAGAAAATGGACTGTAGCCTTCTTTGTCAGTTGGTCAGCTGTGGTGGGCTGGGCGTTGTGTGGCTGAAGTGACTGTGGGAGGGTCTTTCAGCTCGCCCTTGGCAAGCCGTGTTCCTCTCACTGACGTTGATACAAACACTCTGCGCAGTGTTCGAGATGTTATCCTGCATTTTCCGGTCTTTGCTGTCAACAATAATGCTGAGAAGCGAAGGGTCCACTTCGGCTTTATCCGCTTGATCTTGCGCCCCCGTTTGGTGTCACGATCGGTGCGAGGCATTGAGGTCAAAGCGTGCAGCAAGGCCATCGGTATCTCTGGGCTCTTCACGATCCATGTTTTTGGCGAAATTACAAAATTACGCCGACCGGGATTGAACTTCCATTCTGGACAGGCACCATCTGGAGTTGGGGCCTTGGCGATGCAATGTTTGGGGCTGGCCTTAGCAGGGTTGCAGGGAACCGGTGCTGCCGTCCTGCTGGTGGGATGTCTGCTTTCTGTCTGCTGGTGCCGTGTTTCTTCCTTTTTCCCCTTTCTCCTCTCAGCAGATACCCTCTGGCGCTGGACATCGAGCATCGCGTCTTGCACGATTGAACGGGGACTCGCATAAGGGAAAGAAAGTTGGAACATCACCAGCATTCAGAGTTGAAATCCAGCGACATGGGCCCTCGGCTCTAACCGAATGATGGACCCGTCGAGCCCCCAGGGATCTGCGTCCCACCCGCCATACCCCAGAGACAGAGACCAGGGGCAGAAGATCATCAACTTCAGCAGCCCACAACGTGTTCGCTTCGCACCACAACCATCATCTCCTAACTCCAGCAGTGGACGACCCAGCTCAAGGCGAGGCAAAGCTTCACCTTTGCCGCCACCGCCAGGACCCTCAATATATTGGGACGACCGGAACAATGATACGACTGAAAACCTAGATCACTACACATTCTACCGGGAGGGGACACCTCCGCCCGAGGCAGAAGCTCAGGATAAAGAATCATCGCAGCAAAGAGGGGCTGTAAACCCGGTAGCTGAAGGCTCGGCAGCGGGAGGGGGCAACGCGAGCGATCGCGAGTATGGACAGCCTGAGCAGAGTGAGCTTGGCGCTTGGAGCGTAGCCGATAGCAATGTCACCAACCCGGCAAAGAGCAGACGGTTGCTATGGATCATTGTTGCTCTCGGCGTGCTGCTTCTTGTTGGAGTTGCTGTTGGAGTTGGGGTCGGATTGGGTATTGGACTGAAGAAGACGAGTGAATCCGGAGACTCTAAGTCAAGGTCAGTAATATCCAGATACTCTGGTCTAATGAACAGATAGTTGACCACGTATCTACAGCACATCACTGGAGCCCATAGTAGCTGACAACTCAACCACGGCCACGTTAACCATATCAACAGTTTTAGCAATACTTCCTCCTTCCACCTCAAACCCCTCCAGCACAACTTCTTTCGAAACCATTCAAACTGTCGACGTGACCGCGGGCTTCACTTCATCGAAGCCACGACCAAAGTACAACTCCGACTGTCCTGCCCTCAACAACACGGTCTACCACGTTCCTGGATCAACCCGAAGCTTCTTGCGCATCTGTGGCATCGACTACGGTAGCGAGGATGGCAACGCCATCGATCTAGGCAATGTTTATACGGCCAGCATGGCTGACTGCATGCACACGTGTGCCTCGTTCGATCAGTGCACTGGCTGCTCGTGGGGTTATATCGAGGGCGACGACGTGGGGGGCGAGCACCGGTGCTTTATGAAGAAGAATTTGAAGAAGCCTCATGTTGCCCATCCTGACTGGTGTTTTGCCATCCTAAGGGAGTGATTGTGAGTTTTGTGACAGTCAGGGGTTAGGGATTTGGTTATTTTCTGGATATGTTTTCCATAGACTCTTTGAGATACCCTTGCGCGCTGCTTATGAGTGTATTAATACCTAATGACCTGGTGATGTGGCGACTGGAAGCTGGTTTTGTGGGCAGCTGGATGAACGCAATTCCAAACATGATATGTCTCCACTTTTTGACAATGCAGTGAAGGATAAAACATGTAAATGAGTAGATGATTGTGTACAAGAAAGTCCTAGTATATCTATATTGACATGAGTTCTTGGAAGTGAAAAGCTAGGATCTCAGAATGTCCTCATATCCATTAATGAGTACCCCAAATAGTTCAACTTGAAAGTCTCAAGCGAACCTCCACCCCTCGTTAGCCCCGGTGATATTAACAAAGAGCGCAGATATCCGGGAAATAAGCAGCAGTGCATGTTACTAATGAATGAATTGCAAGAGCAATGATAAGTTTGTTTTTCAGGTTTGCTGCACGGTTATGGCATAAAGAAGGGCTGTCGTCGTGGTTCACATTTGCATGCATGCAGATGACAATCAATCTCATGCGAGGAGGAGTAAAGTTTTCTCATCCAGTAAGTGGATAAGGTGACCGTACTGCCAGGCTGACAGATATGCTTCTTGACTCTAACACCTGACTTTTGTAGTAACTCGCTAAAGGACCAACTCAGGCATACATTTTGCACCCTGGAAAGTTTGCATCAGTTGTTGGCGCCATCAAGCATTCAGGATATGCAATTCTTAAGCCGTCTTGATATGGCTATCAGTCAGTTTCTCTTTGTAGGTAACCAGCAGCCGAGTGCTCCTTATAACAATGAGACTTGGGGATGTGGTTTTTGTCCCTTCCACTTCTGTTCTACTCAAGAGTTTCCAGTGCAATTGATCGAAATTTTCCAAGTATTTCATCTGCGACAAAGAAGCCATGGCTCTTCTTGAACAGCATGTTTCTTTTTGGGAAAAGGGTCAAGGAACGCTGCTCTGGAACCAGATGTCTTCAGTCTCTTTCTCTACGGTTATATATCAAAAAGGTACTTGGAGGTTTCTTGACCGAAGTTTCAAAAACATAAGCAGGTCGAATGAGTTACAAATATTGGAGGATGATGATTTCAAATATGACCCTATCATCCACGTGGAAGCCCTCATAGGCAAAGCCAGCATTCAATGGACGACAAATACGATCCCGAAAGCTGCAAATGCAGTGAAGTAAAACGACACGAACCCAAAATTCAACATAACTCGATGGCCTGTGAAGCAGTGATTAGGAAACAACATCCAATTTGCATTGACCGAAGTGACCCGTTTAGCTCAAGGTGAATCCTGTTTGGTCGTGGTTGACAACACTAGGTTGATGTCCGACGGGGCCTGAATTCTAGCTTTTAGCAAGAACACTACAATTTATGATACGGGCTGGACTTTGAGAACTGGGGGGTCCATTTCAGATTATATATTCAGGTCAAATCGTGAACAGGCTGCTAGCTCACCCCAGTATGCACCCGCAGAAGGCGTGACCTTCTATCTTCAATACAATCTAGCGCACAGCGCTTTCTTTCCTCAAGTCCAGAACAGGCCAAAAAGGCTTTTCCAGGAGCTTATTGGAATGACGGGGTTGGATTGGAAGCCTGGAACGGAGTAGCAAAGTGGAATACGGGCCCGAGTATCCTTTCTTTGTTGGGATCTGAGCATCCCAAACGGACAGGCAGGTACCTAATAGTTGCCAAGGTGCTTCTAATCCTCGGTATCATCTCTGTTCTAACAGTAATTGTGCGAATTATCGTCGGGCCTGCGAATCTTACTTTCTTGGACGGCCAGTACGTATATCTCATGACAAATATTAGAATCAATCGAGAGTTCAGCGAAAAGCTGGCAACTGACAAACATGTGGCACTTGTCAATTAAAACTTGCTATCTTACTGAGCTTTAGTCACATGTTATGGAACAAAGACTTAAGTAACTTCGAATCCGTCTGTTTAATGACATTGTGCCCACGATTTCAACTGTTTAATAGAGCCCGTGGGTTTTGCATTCAGCTTGTCGGATGTACACAGTTCGAATTGTCAGCACAGCGAAACACGTGTGTCCTCGAAAGATATTGAAAGCATTAAGGTCAAGCACTCGCGCTGTGGATCAAGTGGGTTCTGCCTCTTGCCAATATCTCGTGGCTATCCAGCCGATAACTGTAGCCAATCTCGAGAGGCTATCTCTGTCATTAGGAGAGGTTAAATGGAGAACAGCTTCTAGGTTCCCAATAACACGATTTATCTCTGCGATCTGTTAAGTTGACTTCCCAGAAAGTGTTATAAAGACCTTCTTCTTCACAGAGAAGAAGCAATGAGGTTTGTTGGTCATTAATTGCGCACCTTTCAACAGGACACCTACTTTATATCTTGAAAGTATAAGGCCACGTAGAACCCCGGGGCTGCTGAGAGGAATTGGGTGTGTGCTGCAAGCTTGCACCAATTATTGCAACGCACGTACCCAAACACTTCATTTGTTAAGAATTAACTGTTTCCCCAAGATGCCAATTAATGCAATGCTATGCGTGCTGTCATACCCCTGAAGGACGTAAACAAAGACTTTAGGGGCTGGACAGGCAACCGCTGTGTGGAAAATTTGATATCGACACTTACTGTGCAGCTTATTTGCATTCTCAATCTCTCCAATGGTTGCCCCCACTCTCGGGTAGCGTCCTTCCCCCGCCTTCCCCCCCCC
>Ga0065720_1019327_pt1 | contig 28345 bp, 20 predicted proteins | sample Thericmetagenome_FD_59107 | JGI IMG/M metagenome (GOLD analysis project Ga0065720, IMG submission 59107) | Thermophilic microbial communities from the Joint Bioenergy Institute, California, USA of rice/straw/compost enrichment - eDNA_2 v2... | ecosystem: Engineered > Solid waste > Grass >... | reverse complement strand
TTGCCGTAAGCTGGGATGGGAAGCTGATCGCTACTGCCGAAAGTGGCAAAGAACCTTTGATTTGCATCTGGGGAGCTGACAAGGGCAATTCCGTCGTGACATTCAAGCATAGTATCCCTAATATCAATGCCAAGTACAAACAGGTTTTTTACCTGGTTCACTAGTTAGGTTTGTAAGAGCTCTCGGATTCAATAAAGACAATAAGTACATTGCTTCAGTGACTGATGATGTTGACAAGACAATCCAACTAACTGACATTAAAGGAAACAAGATCACCCAAGAAAAGGTAAAGGAACCGGTAAGAGATATAATAGATTAGGGTGACGACAGAAATATCTATGGCCTCGCATGGTCCCCTAAGGAAGATGTGTTCATTACTGTTGGTAAATACCACGTCACCTTCTGGACCTTTGCTAACAATGCCATTACTCCTGAAAAAGTCGCTACAGAAAACGTAATCAACGTCTCTGTGGCTTATGGAAAAGATGGAAAATGCTACACCGGATCCAACACTGGTGCTGTCTCCATCTGGGAAAATAAGAAGCTTATCACTACAGTTCAGCCCGTGAACTCCATTATCCACGCTATTGCCGTCAAGAAGGATAAGGTTCTTCTTGGCGGAAATACTCATGTCTCTGTCTTTGACTTAACCCTTACTAACAAAGTAAAAGAACTTGAAATTCCTTCCCAAACAAGATCTATTGATGCTGTCGGCGATGCTATCTTGGTCGGAACGAACGATGGATCTATTATTGAATTCAAGGGTAATGATAAAAAGTACCTCACTCAAGGCCACTGCGAAGATGAACTATGGGGCCTCGATGTTGATCCTACTACTGGCTTGGTAAATACTGATAGGTTAAATCTAATTTCTAGGTTGTTACTGCTGGAGAGGATAATAAAATTATCGTCTTGGACCCCAGCACTCGCCAAATCGTCAGTAGATTGACCATCAACGAGAAGGCTGGAAGGAAAGTGGGCATGAAGGTCTACGCAGCTAACCAGCAATCAAGAGCTGTTTCTATTAACCCTAAGAATGGGCATGTTGCAGTCGGTATCAACAACGGAGAAATCAATATTTACAAGAGCACTAAAAATATGGAGCTGACTAAAACTATCAAGGTCCTTCAAGACAGTATTGATTGCCTTAGATATTCTCCTGACGGTACCAAATTAGCTGTTGGTTGCCAAGATACTTGTCTGTACATTTTCACCGTAAATTATCCTAGAGTTTTCCTAAGAAATTAGGTTGAAAACTACGAGATTCTTTCTAAGTGCAAGGATCACAGAGATAGCGTTATAGCCATTGACTGGTCCCAGGATAGCAAGACCCTGAAGAGTCTTGATGCAGAGAATGTACTTTGCTATTTCGATGCCGCTACAGGAGCTGCAGTTGAGGGTTATTTTTAAACCTATATGTCCTAATCTATTTAGATGGTGCTAACAAGCTAAAGGATGAACAGTGGGACTCATACACATTGAAGTTTGGATGGCATGTTCAAGGACTTCCCTTCGGAAAGAAAGGAGAATTTGTGAAGTCAGTGGAGAGAAGCAAGGGAAAGGATATATTCGCTGTTAGCGATGAGTCGAACTATATCCATCTTTACAGAAATCCTATCTTGGAAGGGTCTAAATCTAAGGCATTCAGAGGACACTCTAACAATGCTGGAAGATTGAAATTCGACGCCAAGGACCAAAAACTTTTCTCAGTTGGTGCTCACGATAGAACTATCATGCAGTGGAAGGTGACAAATTAAACTACTTGTAAGATATGTTGAAGTACAATCGTATATTCTTCTATTCATAGACAGTATTTCAGACTTGATCACACTGTTCTGATAAATCTCTGTCCCTGTTATACCTTTGTGTTATTCCGCATTCTAGTGAATAGGAAATTGCGAGGTTTATGGAGAAGTGCTAGTGGCGGCAAAGCACTTTTTGACATAAATTTAATACATTGTTTATTTGGGTAAAACTGAATTGTCACCTGAGAAACAGTAGGAAAAAGTGAAGGTGATTGCTTACTCTGCTGGGGTTATGCTATGAAATAGAATTGATGACCAGCGATCTTAATCAGAGATTTTATTTTTGAGACTTCAGAATTTTGATTCTCATTATTTAAGGGGAAACAAATTATGAACTATAAAAGTAAAGGAAAAATTGCTCTAGAACCAGATAAAAGAAGAGGATTCTTAGCGATCTACGACTCTGTTAGGTATGAAGTCATACTATTACTGGTTAGGAACATTAAATATAGAAATTCATTTGATTTGTTCATAGTATGGTTAGCTCTTAATGGACATCTCTAAGGACATATCTTATTGTTAGGGTTATTTAGAAGAATTTCTAGTTATTTTCAAATTTATGAATTTCAACATCTGCATTCCTAAGTTCATTATTTCAGTAATTCCCCATATGAAAAGAATTTTTATGTGCAGGAATATAGTCTGAGCTAGTCAGAATTAATACCGTGATTTGCTTATTTTTTTATCAATATTTTGAAGAATTATCTTAGAACTCACCATGAAACCATCATATTAATAATTCTTAAAGATTCTCTCTAGCAGCACTTCAGTCCAGTCCCAAGCCTAGCAGTAACTCATTTCAAAAGAATCTTTGATCTAACCAATTAAGATTGAAGATTACAACAGGATATGGATTATGGCCCAGGTCAAAAAATTTTTTTCTGTCAAACAAATTAAAATGATGAGTTTTGACTGACTGGGCTACCCCCAGGTTTCCGCAAATTATCACGAAAGTCATACACTATTCTCCCTTTAGGAAGAATATTTAAGCAACTGCAAATTGCATAAATAATGTTTTCCAATTTCCATTCTTGACCTTCTGGATGCATTGACCTTCATCAAATTGATAGCAAGGGTCTGTGACTATTAATCTCGAACTTACAACCTCGAAACATGCAGAGTCATTGTATGTATTATTCATTTCTGATTAATTAAAGATTTGAAAACAACTAGCGATAAAACTCTCATAACCACCATCTCCCCACCCGCTGCTTGAAACAAATCCAAATGGAATGACTCCAGCTCCTACATCTCCCAAGGTAACATCACAGCAAGCTCCATAAAATTTATCTAACTTCCCACAAATATGTGCATTTTCAGGCATACCAACAATCACATTATCATTCCTGTAGTTAGATGCATCAAAAATTCCAGCTTGTCCACTATCAACTCCTACAAATGGACCTTGCTCAGCCCAAGTAAGGTTTGCCATTTCATAATCGGGATGAAAAGAGACAATCTCTGCAATCCTATCTTGAAAAGTTTTGTATGCAGTAGGATGGAGATGAAGTTGTTGGGGTTAAAATAATATTTATTGGTGAGGATGAAGTAGATCATGATGATGATGATGATGATGATAATGATGATGAAGAACAGCAGGAAGAACAAGTAGAGGCACCAATAGCAATGCATGAAAGCGCTGATGATTAGATTAATTGTGAAGGATAACTAAGTGCATTGAGAGTAATACTAGTTTTGTACTGGCAATCTATATTCTGATTTTATAAGTTAAGTACTGATATCTTTTTTGAAAATCGAGTTTTAACGAGTTTGGGTTGATAAAAGAATACAAGATAAAAAATAGGCCAATTTTAAAAGTGAATACAAGATTCAAGCGTAATGTCAATGTATATTTAGATATCATATAAAAATAAAAGAATCGAAGGAGCAATTCATCATTTTCGGCTATTGAGAAGCAAAATTTCTGATATTTTCAATCAAGTCATAATAAGAAAGTGGCTTTCTAAGTATTTTCCTCATTCCCGAATTGTGGCATCTTTCCTCTACTTCTTTAGAGGTATGGCCAGTTAGTCCATACACAATAGGAGGATTAATGCCGTTAGACTTACAATAATCAAGGATTTTTTCTGTAGCAGCCCATCCATTCATAATCCTCATTTCACAATCCATAAGGATGAGGGAGATATTTTTAGAGTTCTTATAATACATTTCGAGAGCCTCAATACCATCTTGTGCCAAAAGACACTTAACATCTTGCTTTTTTAGCATCTCTTCAATAAGTTTAAGGTTGAAAGGATCATCATCCACAACTAGGACAGTATTTATCCTGAGTTTCTTCTTCAATTTACTCTTGGCAAGCTTGGAAAGTGATAGTAGTAGTTCTTCTCTCTTTACAGGTTTCCTGAAAAATTCATCAGCCCTGATCTTTCCATTCGAGTCAAGGCATTCTCTTATTTCACTTTCGAGGCAATTTGCAGAGATAATATATATCCTTACAGGATCTAGAGATTCTTGAGTTTCAAGCTCTCTAATTTTTATAGAGGCTTCCTTCCCACCCATCACAGGCATCTCTAGATCCATTGTTATAGCATCTATAAGATGACCATTTCTGAGTGCATCCTCGAAATAGTCAAAGGCCTCTTTACCATTACTAGCAATGTTGATAATATCGATGGGCAGGCCTGAATCTTCAATATAACGGGCTATGATTTGGCTAAGGAATGGATCATCTTCAACGATCATAATACGTAATTTGTTAAATTCATCTTCTTTTTCTTCGAAACTTGTTGTAAGTCTCTGAATAATTGATTCCTTTGTTCTTAAAGAAATTGTAAAAGTTGTGCCCTTTCCTAGCTCACTTTTAACTGAAATTTGTCCATTCATCTTATCGCACAAGTTCTTTGTGATCCAAAGCCCCAAACCGGTTCCCAATTTTTTATTCCCCAATTCAGAAAACTGTTGATACTTCTGAAATAGAGTCTTCTGGGACGCTAAATTAATCCCTGGTCCAGTATCTGTAACCTCGAACTTCAATATCCCTTCTTGGGGTGTGGTTTGTTTGGGACTACGCCCTAACGGTTCCCTAGAAGATTACATTTGTATTCATGATGATTACCCATCTAAAAGTCTGGCTAGCATCCTGCCCAATTGGTGATCGTCTTCGCTTGGGATCTCATTTTCATCTTCTTCTGCCTTGTGCCAACTAACTTTAAGTGTAATGCTTCCTTTGTGTGTAAATTTGACTGCATTCACAATCAAATTGAATAAGATTTGAGTGAGCCTATGCTGGTCTAACATTAAGCACTCTGGCACATTAGTATTCACTTTCAATTCTCCTTGTAGGCCCTTTTTCTTTATGATTTCACTGCAGGTTGTCCACAATTTCTGGATAAGAGATCGAATCACAGTTTCACTTTCGCACACTTCTATATTCCCTAAGTTAAGCTTCCCCGCGTCCAACACATTGTTGATGAGACTCAGAAGAAGATCTCCACACACCTTAGAGTTCTTCAATTTCTCTTTTAACTTAATTTCCATAGCATCTTCAAAGGCAAGTTCTGTGTTGCCTATAATTATATTTAGTAGATTTCGTACTTCATGGGAGAGGGACAGAATGAAGTGTTCTCGTTCTTTCAAAGATTGCTGAAGAGAATTGTTCGTGGCTTTTAATTCTTCCTGGAAATGGGTGATTCTATTTTCATTCTCGATTAGTTTCTTTTGAAATACGAAACCCATACCATACATGCTAATGATGGTAGTGCAGGTGGCAAAAATCTCTTGAAAGAAAAAAGCATCGATGTTTTGTGAGTGGGCCTGGACTGCATTTGTCATGAGCTTTGGATAGATGAAGATCAGCTTCAAAATCTCAATGATCAGGTGGGTTTGGGATAGTTTCAGAGACCTGTAATATAGAAGAATCAACAGTGGCCCTCCTAAAGTCAATATTATTGAGGCACCAACAAAGGTATTTGTGAGAACAAGGGCAATTGGTCCAAATGCCACCATATAAATAGCAGCCATTATTGAAATAGCTGTGAGATTTCCTCCGAACAAGTGCAGAAGGCTGATGACACCATGTACGGAGATTACAATGTAAAGAAGATAGATATGATAAGAAGGAAATATACAATATTCAATGATATGAATGAAGATATATAATACTATATGTAGCAGCATCTGTTCCCTTGCCTTTGCATCAAAACAGAATGGTTTAGCATCTGATGTATGAGTGAGAGAGCCAATAGAATTGCCTTGGTTTGTTTCATTATCTGCTTTGAGCATTTATCTAGGATCTCTTCAAATAAATTTAAAATAAATTTCAGAGTATTTTGGATTTCGGAACGCTTGCTTGGAAAACCAGGAGTCAAGCCTATCAATACATGACAAATGGGGATATTAAGGCCAAAGCTGAACTAAAAAAGTTTAAATTAAGGTTTCAAATATATAATTTATATAGACAAGAAGAATTATAGAGAGGACTAAGTATCAAATGATTCATTTTAGCGCTTTAGTGCATACTCAAGAACTTTAGATGTTGAATAAGCTCATGGTAAGCAAGAGGTTTTGTGAGAACTTTACTCATTCCAACAATCTTACAGCATTCCTCAACCTCTAGACAAGCGTACCCTGTCAAGCCATATATAGGAGGACAACTTATATGATTCTGTAGACAAAATGCCTGAATTTCTGATGTTGCAGCCCACCCATCCATTACAGGCATTTCGCAGTCCATAATTATTAAAGATATATCATTTATCTCCCTTCGGCAAATCTCTATAGCTTGCTTACCATTAGATGCCAGAATAGCTCTAATGTTATGTTTCTTTAGCATCTCCTCAAGAAGACTTAGGTTAAATGCATCATCATCAACTATTAAAACACTTTTTAACTTAGAAAATGATTCCTTCATTTCTGAATTGAGCTTAGCAAGAATCGCCAAGAGCTCTGAATTCTTTACAGGCTTCCTAATAAACCCCTCAGCCCTTATAGCCCCTGATCTATCTATGCATTCATTTACTTCCGTATCTAGACAATTTGCTGAGACTATGAAGATCTTGGTAGGGCCGACATTATTCTGTAACTCAAAATCTCTAATTTGTTTACATGCTTCCTTTCCTCCCATAACTGGCATCTCCAGATCCATAGTTATGAGGTCGATATTCTCACCTCTTTTGATATAATCTTTATAGAAATTGACAGCCTCGAGTCCATTTTCGGCAATACCAAGTATGTCGATCGGGAGTTTGGAATCCTGAATATATCTAACAATGATTTGTGCATTGAAGTGATTATCTTCAACTATAAGAGCCTTCATCCGCTTGGAAGATTCTTCATAATTAAAAAAGTGAGGGACTCTTGGAACAAGGGTCTCCTTAGTCTTCAGAATAACAGTAAATTTCGTTCCAACTCCCCTTTGACTTTTGACACCTATTTTTCCATTCATCTTATCACAAAGATTTTTTGTTATCCACAACCCTAGCCCTGTACCTAGCCTCCTCTGCTCGTGTGTGCCAGATACCTGTTGGTATTTTTTGAACAGATTTCCTAGATTTTCTGAGGCGATCCCCAGACCTGTATCTATGACATCTATTATTAAATATCCAGATCGAGGAGTAAATCTCTGGGGCCGTCTACTAGAATCACTATAATTGAGAAAAATAGGATTTTAGTACCTGTCAAGCCATCTGGATTCCTCTTCAATTCTAGTATGTTCATCGGGTATCGTTTCAAAGATCTTATCCTCATCCTCATCGTCCCAAGATATTTTCAGTTGAATTGATCCACTCTCAGTAAACTTTACAGCATTTGCTATAAGGTTGAACAAAATTTGATTTAGTCGATGTTGGTCAAGCATCAGGCACTCTGGGACATTTTTGAATATTGTGAGGTTGCCTGTGAGATTCTTTTTCTTGATTAATTCATGGCACGTCAACCAGAGTTTTTCAATTGCTGGGCGTATCATACTCTCAGTTTCACAAACCTCCACATTTCCTAAGTCGATCTTTCCAGCATCAAGAACATTGTTTATGAGGCTAAGAAGTAATTCCCCACAGACTTTGGTGTGTTTTAATTTTTCTTTGACAGCGTTGTCATTTGCATCTTCATAAGCCAAATCTGTATTGCCAATGATGATGTTCAATAGATTTCGGACCTCATGAGAGAGGGACAATATGAAGTTCTCTCTTTCTTTTAAAGAATTTTCAAGAGATCCATTCACTTGTTCAATCTGTTCTTTGAAAGCAGTACTATTGGCCTCATATTCACACAATTTCTTATACACCACCATTATGACAGAGGCGGTGCAGAACAAACAGATACACAGAGAGATGCATTCCTGATATAGATGTTCTTGTAAATTTATGTTTGTGTCTGCAATTACTTCTTTTATCAACTCAGGATATATAAATATCACTTTGATGAACTCAATGCCAAAGTAAAGCTGTGTAAGCCGTTTGATTCTGAAGTATACTAAGGATAAGAATGGCCCTGAGACTGTAGCGAACAGGGATACTCCAATAAACATATGGCAAGATTTTATGGCCAATGGGCCAAAGCTTGCTAAGTAAAGAACACTGAAAAAGGGATAGATTTTCTTCATAGGATCAAGCCATCCCAGAACCAGCAGGAATAAATGGTATCCAATAATATAAGCAAGAAAACTTGAAGAGAAAGAGGGGAACATGAAATATTGTAGTGTATTTGTCAACATATAAAGTAATAACTCTTTGACAAATTTGTTATCGATCCTCTGATCATATTTCAACCTTGGGAGATCCTCATAAGGGCCTTCTGGCAGAAACAGCTTTAGGCTTGAGTTCAAGCTAATCAAGAAAAACATTTTAATTTATAAATTACATTTAAGAATTCTGTACTGATCCAGATTCCAGAAGAATATTTCTAAAAGCCCCTCCACCATAGACAATAATATGGAGCCTTAGTTACTAATTACAGTAAGAGAGGATCGATCATAAACAATCAAGCTGCATACTAGACTGGAATCAGATTCAAAGAATGATAGGTTCACAGATAGTAATAACATTAACCTTTGGGCTGAAGCCTATACAAAAGAAGTAACAATTTTCAGACTATTTTCAGGCCTGTCAAAGAGGATTAGCTACAAGCGTTCCGCAATGAAGCTTGTTTCGATGTACGATGATGTCTGGGATGGGTTTACACCATTTCCTGAATATGTCTTTTCTAGAAAAGAAGGTGATATTTTCAGATTTGAAAATACAATAAAACTAGAAATAGAACTTACTCTAACAATTTTTGAGTTTAATAAACAATTTTAACTAAACTATTCCATTCCTGTGGTATTAACAAGAAACTAATATAGCTGATATATTCTCTCCAAAAGAAGCACTAAGAGCCAATGTGCTCTGGGGAAATTGGCAATAAATACACAGATAGTCTCTATTAAATGTTGATAGAAATTTGAAACTAGCATTTAAAACAATTCAGTTATTCTGACCAAAATAGTTTTCATTTGTGAAACCTTCAACTATATACTCTCTGCTCGATAAGTTGAAAACTTTTGTCTTTCTCATAAAATAGCATTCATAATTAAGTCTTCTTATTGAATATATCTACTCGAATCTTGATCTAATTTACTTCTGTTGAATTCGCCATTTATTATCAAAATACACATAAAGTTGATGAACTCTAATAGACAACTTTCTAAAGATAGTAAAATGTCTAGGTTGTTTCTCAGAGAAGAATAATATCGCAGATATTATTCATTATTTCAAAGTTCTTGCTTAGAGATTCAAAATCTGTTAGATTAAGACTATTGTAAAAGAACTAAAGAAAACTGTGTTTATCAGAGGATAGATAGAGCATCACTCTACAGGGATTTTCAACGGCGTCAGAGCTCTAAAACAGTAATTGTCGATAAGTCACTTAGTGAAATTTTGTTTTAAAGGATTAGATCAGTTGATATCTTGTGATTCCTGAACTTATCAAGAATTTATAAAATTACAAAAAAAAAAAAACCATTGATATCGCTAAAGCGTTAATTTTGAGTAAGTAATTTCAGGTTCTGAATAAGTTCATGATATCCAATCGGCTTCTTTAATACTTTAGACATTCCAGCAGCTTTGCATTTCTCTTCAAATTCATGGCTTGTATATCCCGTCAACCCATATATCGGTGGACAAGCAATTTTCTTCTCAAGATAATAGCTTCGAATAGCCAAAGTGGCTTCCCATCCATCCATGACAGGCATCTCACAATCCATGATCACTAGAGAAATATCATTCGGTATAGATTGGCAAGTTTCTAAAGCCTGTTTACCATTAGGAGCAAGAATAGTTTTTACATTCTGCTTATTTAGCATTTCTTCAAGTAGTTTTTGGTTGAATGCATCATCATCAACTATAAGCACATTTTTTAAGCTGCTAAAAGGATATGTATTTTCCATGTTGAGGCGAGCAAGAAGAGTCAATAGCTCAGTCTTTTTCAATGGTTTTCTAAGAAAACCATCAGCTCCGATGAGCCCTGTTTTCTCAGTGCATTCCATCACTTCTTTTTCTAAGCAATTCGCTGATATTATAAAGATCTTCGCTGGGAGAATTCTATTTTCAAGCTCGAATTGACGAATCAGTTTACAACTAGCCTTTCCTCCCATCACTGGCATCTCCAGGTCTGTTGTTATCACATCAATTCGTTCACCTCTTTTTAGATATTCTTTGTAGAAATTAAATGCTTCAAGACCGTTCTCTACGACACCCACTATTTCAATAGGAAGATTTGAATCTTGGATATATCTAGCAATGATCTGAGCAATGAACTTATCATCTTCAACAATAAGTAGTTTCATTCTATTTTCTGTCATTTCCTGGGTAAGAGATGGGAGAGTTGTTGTCGATTTCGTTTTGAGTGTAATAATAAAATTTGTCCCCCTGCCAACCTTACTTTTGACAGCAATTTTCCCATTCATCCGTTCACATAGACTCTTGGTAATCCACAAACCTAGCCCAGTTCCCAGCATTCTTTGGTGAGAAGAGTCAGACAATTGTTGATATTTTCTGAACAAGTTCTCTTGATTTTCTGGAGATATTCCTGGCCCTGTATCTATGACTTCTATCTTTAGATATCCTTCTTGATCCAAGGGTTTTGATGTGCTTCTTCTGTATTCCCTAAAATTATTAGCTAAACGAAAAAGTCTAATTACTTATTTATAATACTTTTCATTGCTTCATGAACTGAGCAATTTTCTTCAGCAACTGTATCTAAGTCCTCTTCATTTTTGCTCCAAGAAATTCTTAATTTGATTGAACCTTGCTGAGTAAATTTAACTGAGTTTATGATCAAGTTGAACAAGATTTGATTGAGCCTGTGCTGATCAAGCATTAGACAATCTGGGACATTATTGAAAATTTGGAGCTCTCCTGTCAGATTCTTTTTCTTGATCAATTCATGACATGTCAACCACAGTTTCTCAATTGTTGGGCGAATCATGCTCTCTGTTTTACAAACTTCCACATTTGCTAATTCAATCTTTCCAGCATCAAGGACATTATTGATCAGACTGAGGAGTAACTCTCCACAAACTTTGGCATTTTTCAGCTTTTCTTTAACAGAGGGACGAATTGCGTCTTCATATGCTAATTCCGTATTTCCAATGATGATGTTCAATAGATTTCTCACCTCATGAGAAAGGGACAAAACGAAGGTCTCTCTTTCTTTGAGGGATTTTTCTAGGGATTTATTCGCTTGTTCAAGCTTTTCTTTGAAGGCAACAGTTTTAGCTTCAAATTCACATAATTGATCATAGGCTTGTATCGTCATTGAGCCTAGGGTGAGCAAGCACAAGAACATCATAAAGCATTCCTGATAGAAAAGATGTTGGATATTCAGGTCTTTATCTTCAATAATTTCTGTTATTAATCGAGGATAAATAAATATCACTTTGATGATTTCTACAACAAAATGAAGTTGAGTTAGTCTTTTCATGCGGAAGTATAGAAGAGATAAGACTGGTCCGCCAAAAGTTCCGATTATTGAAGAACAGACGAACATATGGCAAGATTTCATGGCTATTGGGCCAAAGGCCATGAGGTACATTACACTACAAAATGGGTAAAGTTTCTTTCCTCGATCAATAAATGCTAGAGTTATCAGGAAAAGATGGCATCCTATGACAAGCATCAAGAAGTTTAAGCTGTAAGAGGGGAAAAGCAAATATTGTATTGTATTCGCAAAAGTATAACTAATTAGTTCTGTAACGAGCTTTATGTCAAGTTTTCCAACGGACATAGGGTTGGGAAGGTTATCTCTAGTATTGAAAGACCGGAAGAAATCCATTAGTGTTGAGACCATAAAGGTGAGGGTAATTGTGTCCTGAAATAAATTAATTTTTAACAAGTATAACAAGTTGAAATTTGTTTGAAGTTACAAAAGAAACTAACCAAATATTTTTTCTCAAAAGGAGCATTTGAGCTTTCTGATCATATTTTCTAATGAGTATATAGTGATAAATCGAGTCTTAGCTGGCAAAGACACCAAGTTATTGCCTAGAATTTATCTTTCTACTGAACTAGCCCTAGTAATTAGTATTATGCAGCTAGCGAGTGAGACCTAATAAACACTACTTCAATTAGAGGATGAAAATGTAAAGTCCAGTGTTAACTTGAAAAGGACTAATCATTAAATTTTACAAAAATATCCTTCCGAGTCGATGACCGATATCCAAGTTCTGATACAAGTAATAATATTTTAGCATTTCTAGGTTTGATTTCATCTTGATTTAATCCTCATGGTAACAAGTGCGCACGTATACGATTCCTACTCTTTGTTTCATAAACACAATCATCTACTGTAAAGATCTGGCTAGGAAAAGATCATCTGATGAATCAGTATCTTTTTCAAATTTGAGACCATATAAAAGCACATCTAGAAAAACCTCTATCATAACAAATAGAGTGGCAGCTGTTGTGAAAGAAATGAATAACAGTCTCTGACGAATATGATTTTAGATGAGTTACGGCCAGTGAGATAAATCAAAACAAATTGCGTATAAATAAGCAATCATAATATTCTTCTCTCAAAAATTTAAAATTTCTTTCATTTATACTCTTAGTGAAGATTTAACAATAACTAGAACAGGTTCAAAGAAATCTTCTGAGATATATCGGTATCGAAAAATAAATATGATAGATCTTAACTTGTAACACAGTGAAAATATCGTCTATGGAGTAGTAGATATTATCCATTTTCGTATGTTGTGTACTAAAGGAGGGCTAAATTGCTACCTTTCGGGAACTTTAGAATTAATTTCAGATAACTTGAATTCCTTGATAAATTCAATCGAGTATGCTATACTTAAGAATTGGTTCTAGGCTTCAGAATTTATATGCTATTGATAAATAAGAAGTTCTCTAACAGGCAAAGACAACAGTATAGAACTAGTTTTAGATCATAAGAAGGAATGATAAAATATGAATTCGATTACATTAAATCTAAACTAACAAGTTTTTCTTACTGTGCTGTGCATCTGGCATTTAAACATTTCACATTCTGAACAAGCTCATTATATGCAATGGGCTTCTTGAGAACTTTACTCATCCCAGCTGCCATACATCTTTCTTCAATTTCCTGACTACTGTGCCCTGTTAGGCCATATATCGGCGGACAATCCACATTAAGATCCTGGCACAATGCTTTAATGGCTGAGGTGGCTTTCCAACCATCCATCTCAGGCATTTCACAATCCATGATCACCAGAGATATATCTTTCAGCCGCTTTTGGCATATTTCTAATGCCTGTTTGCCATTAGAAGCGAGAATTGTCTTTATCTTCTGCTTCGTTAGCATTTCTTCAAGCAGCTTTTGATTGAATCCATCATCATCAACGATTAATATATGCTTTATATTAGAGAATCGCTCTTCTGGCTCAACATTTACTCGAGCAAGATGAGTCATTAGCTCAGAACTTTCCAAGGGCTTTCTAAGAAAACCATCAGCCCTTATAAGACCCTTCGTATCTGTACATTCATTTACTTCCTTGTCCAGACAATTGGCTGAGATTATAAAAATCTTAGTTGGTCGAATATTGTTTTTAAGTTCATAGTCCCTAATCTGTTTACAAGCCTCTTTTCCGCCCATGATTTCCATCTCAAGATCCATGGTTATTACATCGATCCTTTCACCCTTTTTGAAATATTCTTTATAGATATTTACAGCCTCAAAGCCATTTTCTGCTATAGCCACAATCTCAATTGGGAGATTGGAATCTCTAATATATCTAGTGATAATTTGAGCACAAAATCTATCGTCTTCCACAATAAGAAGCTTCACAGTACTCATAGGTATAACAAAGGTAGGCTGGCGGGTTAATCTTGGAGCTGCAGCCACTTTGGTTTTGAGTGTAACTGTGAATGTTGTGCCTATACCAATTTGACTTGTAACACGAATTTTGCCATTCATTTTATCACAAATGTTCTTGGTGATCCATAATCCTAGGCCAGTGCCTAGCTTTCTCTGTTGAGAGGAATTAGATAACTGTTGATATTTCTTGAATAAATTTTCTTGGGCATCTGATGGTATTCCGGGACCACTATCTATAACTTCTATCTTTAGATATCCTTCTTGATTGATCGGCTTTGATATACTACTGTACAACCTATAATTTTAGAAAAAATATAACGCGTTTACTTATTTGAGCGACATTTTATTTCTTCGTCAAGCTGGCAATTCTCTTCAGCAACATCATTTGGATCATCTTCCTCTTGACTCCAAGAAATTCTTAGCTTTATCGAACCCTTCTCTGTGAATTTAACCGAATTTACAATCAAATTGAATAATATTTGATTGAGTCTGTGCTGGTCTAGCATTAGACATTCTGGAACGTTATTGAAAATTTTTAGCTCTCCGGTGAGATTCTTTTTCTTTATCAATTCATGGCATGTATGCCATAATTTTTCAATTGTCGGGCGAATCATCGATTCACTATGACAAACCTCCACATTTCCCAAATCAATCTTCCCAGCATCAAGAACATTGTTAATCAGACTCAGAAGTAAATCTCCACAGACCTTGGTGCTCTTGAGTTTTTCTTTGATTCCTGGATCAGTTGCATCTTCAAAGGCTAATTCTGTATTCCCGATAATGATGTTCAACAGATTTCTGACATCGTGAGAGAGTGACAAAATGAAGTTCTCTCTTTCTCTGAGAGATTCTTGCAAAGAAATATTCACTTGTTCAATCTTTTCTCTATAAGTATTCATATTAGCCTCATATTTACATAGCTGTTTGTATACCATTACAATCAAAAAGTTGATAGACAACAGCCCAAGGCATAATGACGCGCATTCCTGATAGAGAAGGGTTTGAATATCTAGTTCTCTGTCTTCTATAACCTCTCTGACCAATTTAGGGTAGAGAAATATCACTTTAATACCCTCAACCACAAAATGTAATTGAGTGAGCCTCTTCATTCTGAAATACACAAGTGACATGAAAGGACCTGCAAAAGTTAAGAGTATTGCCGCAGAAATGAAGCAATGACAAAATTTGATTGCTAATGGGCCAAAAAGTACAAAGTAAAGCACACTGAAAAAAGGGTACAACTTCTTCTGACGATCACAAAGTGTCAGAATGATCAAGAAAATGTGATATGCCATTACATAGAGCCAGAAGTTATAAGTGAAAGTAGGAAAAATCAAATATTTTATTGTCATGGCCACAATATAAAAAAACAGCTCAGAGATGTGTTTCCAGTCAAGCTTATCTGATTTCTGGTTATCAGCCAGATCACCATATATAAATGATGATGAGAAAATCCCATTTGACGTATTCATAACTCGATGCAAAGTCGGATTATTTGAACTAAATTTAATTTCTTATAAAAACATTTTCATTTATTCATAACACCAGAAAAGTGTTCCTCAAAATATTTCTGGATTGGAAGAGTTTTTACTCAGATATTATTAAGTAAACTGCTAAAAGTCCTCATGACCCTAACCTGTACTACAAAATAAAGTATAATAATGTCCTGATGAGATTCGTCCTGCGTCAATAAGGAAGCTCCATGTTTAGAAATAGGCAACACTAGAATATAATAATTGCTAAAATCAAGTTAATGTGGTGGTTTGTAAAGTGAAATGCAATACTAAGAAGAACCAACAGATTTTAAGACATCGATAATGTTGATCCGAAAAACTTTAAAAAAGCCCATGAGAGATTCACGATGGTCAAACCTTGCTCAACTTTCTCTGAATTTCCTAGCTATGGGTTAGAAAATAAATGTTACCCATAAATTGGGTGTGACATTAAATACCATAAAATCTTGGTCAATTCTTTGTGACAAATGAAGAAAAACTGTTCCAAAGAAACAGTTGAATGTTAAATTCTCTATGTCAGCTGTAATTATCTTATTATCTTACAATGACAAGGGCATTTTACATAAAATTTTGAGCCAATTACTATTGGAATTGAGATACTTGTTTGATCAGGGAATAGCCTGTAGAGACAAAGAAACAGGTCATAGACTCTATAGACTCTAAAGGTAGTTGTGAGTTGTAATAACAGCAATGAGAGTGTTATAGTACGAACCTAGTCTCTGTTTAATCTGATCTAGATAGATGAAAGGCAAGCATCATCTTGCCACGTAGTTTGGAAAAAATACAATTATTTAAGGAAATATTTAATACATTTGTGTGTGACAGTAATGAATAATAGAAATTATAAGAGAAATGTAGTTAGAAGAAATTTTCTTGAGATTTGATCAGCTTCTATTGGAGCAAGACACATACACAAGTGATGTTATCTGTACTTACTCCATCTAGAATCTAAGAAAAACATCATTAATAATTTACCACTCACTTCTCCACGAACAAGTTTCTCAAGTAAATATTCTATACCCTTAGCCATACTTCCAGTTCCTTTAATCCCTTCACTTAAAAGAGTCACAACCTCCTTATTAGTGGCCGTGTCAAAGACACCATCACACCCAATAATCAACATTTGGGACATACTACTAAGCGATCTCTCAAAGACATCTGGCAGAGAGGTCATAGCCTGTTTTTCCAGAGGAAGCGTATAATTTTGCTTGAATTCTAAATCGCCAATTGCTCTTGACATATTGATTCTCCCTCCTATCCTTCCTCTTGTAACAAAGCTTCCAGCATCTTTAATTCTCTTATTCTCAATTGGGTCAGTAGGCACATGGTCCTTAGTTATTTGGATGGCCTGGTTGTTCTCAACCAGAAGACATCTAGAGTCCCCTGCGTTTCCTACATACAACATATTCCCGACAATCAATGCAACACACCCTGTGCAACCAGGGATATTTTCAATATCTATTCCTGCGCCAGCAATGTCAAATAGCTCCTTCTTTCCTTCCTTAGAAAACAACATCTTGTCCATTTGCAAAAATGTTTGCTTCAAGGCTTCCTTATAGCAACCCTTCTGGAAAGCATAACACTTTAAGAGCTCGTCAACAAAGTGCCTCCTCACAAATTCTGCTGTCTCCCAGCCTATCTTTTAGATTGTAAATTCTTTTAGATACCTCCGTGGCCATCAAAAACACCAAATAGATGAGTATTAGGTGCAATGTCAAATTTTGCGATGTGGGCGTCTTCCATGGTCTTTCTATAACCTATTTGAATCTATAATGGAAATTTATCTAATTATATACCTTGCATGCTTGAGACTCCATAACACATCTTGCCGTATTTTCCTTCGAAGGATTGTTTTTGAGTATTTGGTGAATCCATGAAAAAAAGATAATTTGTTATTCCAATTGATAGGTGAACTTGCCTTATTTTACGAGCTTTGCTTTTAGAAGTCTCATAAAATTTAGAATCTTGCCTTAAGAATCAGAAAAATTCTTTTAGAAGGATTTCTCCCGATTAACAAAAAAGATCATGCACTAGCGAATCTAATTACGAATATCCTGCATGTCCTAGCCCCTGCCTTTTGATACTGCAGTAAGCGTAATGCAAAAGAACAAAGTCTTCATTATCTTAGGATTGAGAAATTACATATAAGTTTATGCAGGTAGTACGACTAAATGCTATAAATCTCTTATTATAAAGAGAAACAATAGAATAAAGCTATGGTCAATCTATTAACCACTAGAGACCATAGACAGGGGCTTCAGATTAAATCTTACATCATAGTTTGGCTGGTATCTCCTCTTAAGTGTAGGCTCAAACTCATATCCTTCAGGAATGCTAATGTCCTCAAAGCTTCTGATAAATTCGCTCAAGATAACCTTCAGTTCCAGCCAAGTCAAACGCTCTCCAGGACACTTTCTCGAGCCAGCAAAGAACGGCAGGAAGAAGTAGGGGTCATCCAGTTCCCTCTTCTCAAGCCATCTTTTAGGATTAAACTTCTCAGGATTCTCATAAACTTGGACATGGAAATTGTTGAACATGGGGTCCACCTTGACCACTGTGCCTTCCTTTATCTTGAGGTCTCCTAGCACATGATCCTCTGCAGCAATTCTCGGGAGATTCCCTCCTGGAGGAGGGTACATTCTGAGGACTTCTTTAATGAATGCAGTCATGTATTCCATCTTATTCAGGCAATCTATGGAAGGTAGGTGATTCCTAGTGTATATTTCGTTGATCTCGTTTCTTAATTCTTTCTCAACATCAGGGTTTTTACCCAGCAGGTACAAAGCAGATTGCAGAAAAACTGAAATGTTTTGGTAACCAGGGATAAGGAACAGTATGAAGTTGTCTAAGATCTGCTGGTCACTCAATCTTCCGTCAGGGTCTGGATTATTCTGAGTCTCTAGGAGCATATCAATCAAGAACTTCTTTTGAGGAGGACCTGCTCTCTTTCTATCCTGAATAATCTCCATGCATAGATCTCTAAAAAGCTTAGCATCATTCAACATTTTTCTGTGATCCGGCAGGAATCCCTTGACAACAAAGGACTCTCCCATTAGCCAGTACACAGGTGATTGCCAAGTAGTCTCTATCTGTCCCATAATGTCTGCAAGGGCTAGTGTGAAGGGCTTTCCATTTAGGTTATATCTGTTGAGATCCTCTCCAAAGAAGAGTCTTCCAGTGATCTCTCCGGGAATCATTTCCAGCTCAGGTAATAGCACTCTGTCTTTCAGGTCTCCTCTGATAATCCTGTTGACTCCGCCTCTAGCTGCGCTGACAATTTCGGGAATCATTACAGAGTCTAAAAATTGGTTGGTTAAGAAAGAACTAATGATTCTTCTCTGTCTTTTGTGTTCCTCTCCTTGAAGACCAGCCAGCCCTCCCGTACCCATCAAATATCGAAGAATCATTGGGTCTGGCTTCCTGTAGTGAAGATCATTGAAGGCAAGTTCCTTGATCAGCTTTGCGTCCATAAGGTTGAGGATGATTCTATCTCCGAGTGCAAAAGCTTTTCCTCTGGCGTTAGGTTTCTTTTTCGAAAGCTCTTTGGAAGCCAATAAGATGTCACCTCCTATTTTTTGAGACATCATAAATTCTGCCAAGGGGCCCAAAGTAGGAATGAAGCTGCAGTCAATGCCCTGTTTCCTGAAGAATAGGAGCTTGGCAATGGGCTTGCCCAAGAATTTGTAAAAAACATAGGCAAGTGGAGGTAATAGAAGGAAGTAATAGTAGTTCATGAGATGAAATAAATTTTAAACTATGCGAAATTCGAACTGAGAGTATTAGGGAGACTTAGCAAGTCTAATTTCCTTAGGAATATTCTAAAATAAGAGCATATGACTTAGATCTATTAAATTTATCGAATTATTCTAATAAAGTTTAAATTCCTACTTTTGACCTCCATTCCTCATATGTGTCGATCGGTTGGCCCTAGTATCATATCTCTAGCTAAGAAAGCTTCTTAGCATAAATGCCTCATATAATTCTTTTTATTCTAGGATAGTCTCTAAGTTTTCGTTTTCTTTGAAAAAGTGTCCTTAGACAAGGAATTTTCAGTGTGATCCCATATTGATAGGCATTATGCAGTGCATACTGTTAAATACATTATGTTTACACTTACATATTACAATTTAGCCTGAGGGGATGAAGGATCAGCCAAGACAAGCTCAATTTGTACTTTAGCTTTTCTGGGCAATTCAGTGGTTGCAACGCAGAGACGAGCGGGCTCCTTACCCTTAGGGAACCACTTACCATATTCCTCGTTCATTTCAGCAAAGTCTTTCATGTCAGTCAACAAAACTGTTGCCTTGACAACTTTGTCAAATCCTCCCTTAGTGGCAGTGAATGAAGAGGCAATAGCCTTCAAAGCATTTCTAGTTTGTTCCCCTACAGACTCAGGAAGTCTTCCTTGCTCATCTTGTCCAATAACTCCTGACATAAAGAGGAGAGGGGTATTAGGTCTTATTCTCTTGCCAACTGAGTAGGGTGCAAGGGGCTTGGGGACATCATCTCCAACGACATTCTGATACTTAGTGTAAGGTTCCTCAACAGCGATTATGTCAATTTCGACCTTGGCGTCCTTGGGGAGTTGCTTGACGGCAATGCAGGTTCTGGTTGGGTACTCGCCTTTGTTAAACCACTTTCCGTATTCTTCGTTAAGACCCTGGAAGTCTTTCATATCGGAGAGGTATATGGTGGTCTTGATAACGTTGCTTAGGGAGCTGTTGGCTCTGCCTAACAAGGCTTGGATATTCTTCATGGCTTGTTTGGTTTGTTCAGTGATTCCTTCAGGAAGAGCATTGGATCTAGGATCGGTACCAATGACTCCTGCAAGATATACGAAAGAACAGTTTGAGCTGACTCTCTTAGCTGTGACGAATGGACCAATAGGCTTGGTGACCTCATTGTGAGGAATGGTCTTGATTGCGTCTTGTTCCTCTACAGCGATCACTTCAGCTTCGACCTTGGCGCCTCTGGGAAGTCCCTTGACAGCTAAAGTGGTTCTGACAGGGATATTGTCCTTGGAGATCCACTTTTCATATTCCTTGTTGACTACATCGAGATAAGCCATGTCAGTAATGAAGACAATGATCTTGATAACACTCTGGAAGGAGGAGCCAGAGAGTCTGAGGATGTTGTCGATGTTCTTGAAAGTTTGAGCGGCTTGATCATTAATACTTTCTGGGAGGGTGTTGTTCTCAGGATTGAAGCCCAAGACGCCTGAAAGGAAGATGTAAGTGGCATTGGGAGAAACCTTGGTAGCAATTGTTGGCTCAAGGAAGCCCTTAGTGGCCTTGAATTGAGTAAAATCTCTGCTTTCCATAATTAAGATATGATTTATTTATTTATTTATTTGCGGAGTCTTATTATGATATAACAAGTACCTAAGTTTTTTCTCAGTAGTACAATATTGACAGATTTAGTAACAGTCAAGTACATAGAGAATTGAGAGACTAGAAAGAGATCTTGTCCAAGTGCATGGCCTCATCGAAATAAAATTTCCTTTTTGAACCTTGTATAAATGCATCAAAGTTCTTTCTGTTAGCATGATAATACTGGTCAGGGGCAATGATTGCTTGGGTTAGATTAGTTTTTTTCTCAAGAAGTTTCAACGAATTCACAAAGGCTGTGAATTCCTTAGGCGTGATCTTACTGAAATCCGAGAAGAAAGCCAAGAAGCTAAGAGTAGTCATTTTATTTAACTCATTCATGATCTGTCTCAGTTCTTTAGAGGTCAGATATCCACTGCCTATCTGCAAGGCCAGCTTCCTTAGTGGAGGCAACTTTCCCAGGAATTTCGAGACCAGATTTGAGTTTTTCTGAGTCTCAAACCCCTTTAGACTAGGTATCTCCCCATTATATCCGATCGTCCCTAGCCCCAGTACAAGGTATCTTAATCTTGGAAGGATTGAAATTCCATCTAGGACATTTTGTACGGTCTGGATCGGCAGAGATCCATATCTTCCTGAGGAAGTATAGGTCCCAAGGAGGAATCTGAAGCTTTTCACTTTGGTCTTCTTCTCCAGCCAGCCTTTGAATTCTTTTCCAACTTTGATTTCCTGGTAGAACTGTAAGTTGAATTCAATTTCCTCAAGTTCTGTGAGGTCCTTAGAAGAAGAAAGAAAGAATTTCTCGAATCTATCGTTCGAAAAATATCCTTCGATCTTCAGGTAGCTCAGCTGTTTTGCTTCGCCTAAGGCTTTACCTAGATCTCCGTAGTCAATAAGTCTTCTCGAAAGCTTTGGATCTGTTAGTAGAGTAAAGTGTTTAAGCATTTTAAGCTGACAAATTGGATGGATTTGAAATAAAGTCATTGCTGGGGGAGGCTCTTCCTTTAGATTCCCATTGAAAATGAGCAGTTTCTCAAGAGACTTGAGGTTCTGGATTTCTTTGAAGGCAATCCTGAACTCTCTAGGGAAGTTTGCTACGCCCCATCGGATGCGCCTGTCATCACGAAATAGTAAATGTAAGCTTTTTAGATGTAGAGACTCTTGGAAAACTCTCCGGATGAATGGAATAGAGTCATCATAGACCTCAACAGAAAGAGTAAGGAGATTTTTAAGGTTATTTAGACTCTGAAAATAATCCTGTGCTTCTCTTTTGAGCTGTTTTGAGTACAAGAATCTTCTATACATCGCTTTATCACTATGTACAATCAGATGTCTGAGCCTCGGTAAGCTGCTTATCTTGCTACCAAGCTTAAGATTAGGGTCAGAGAAGTACCATGTAGGCTCAAGACACAAGTACTCTAAATTTGTAAATCTTACAAGATTTTTCACGACAATTTGACTCATTATTTCCATATTAATAAGAAACATGAAGGATTCATCAGACATTGTAAGTCTAAAACTCTTTAGTCTGAATCCCTTGACAAGGGTAAGGACTTTATGAAGGAGAATAGGAGTGAATTCTCCAAAGATTACCAGGTCAGAAATTCTTCTGGTGTGGAAAAATTTAAGAAGATGGTAATCTCGGTTCTCTATGCTAGCCCTGAGAACAAGTCTCTTCGTTTGACGGACGTTGTGAAGAAAACGCTCGACAAGCTTGTTAGAAAAGTTATAAGTATCCACAGAACGGAGATATTTACAGTTTCTGCGGAATCTTTCGGAGTTCATAGGGATAAATACTGCACTGCTGTCGTCAGTTAGAGGTGTTCGTATAGAGGAGAGGTAGTAATTCTTCTTCCTGACCTGGAGCCAATTGGTTATTTTCTTAATATCTCTGTGAGCGATGTAGAACCTGAACGCCTTTGGGATTTTATAAGAGGAACTTGAAGGATTTTCCAAGGAGATTTCTTCCTTGTCTGTAAGGAGTCTTTTTTGGGCTTCCTTAGGAGAAGATTTTGATTTAGAGTTTTTGCTTCTTGGCATTTTTTATTTGAATATTAATTCGTCTGAGCAAGATAAGGAGTTTTGCATCTCTCTAAGTCCTTCAATCCTCAACCAAAAGCAAGGTTTACAGGAATGAGACCATGAACATTTGTAAGAGCTGAGTCACCTCTATTTACCATGATTCTTATTCATCGAACTTTGTTTTATTAGAGTGTCTAAGTCAAAAAGGGAAGAAGTTAGTTGTGATTAGGGAGTAAATATGTTCTTTTGTATGTTTTATTACAAAAGGAAATTTCAACTGGTAGAGGAGCAGGCGTAACGACTCTTACTGGAAACGGTTTGTGTAGAAGTAGAGCAGCTATTTCTTCTGTATTAATTTAGGCATCAGTGGAGTGCATTTATACTGTATCATTTATTTGTCAACTTTAAAGACGTTAAATACAGTACTTTTTCGAAGAAGAACAAATTTCAACCGAAGTTGATCAGAATATTGGAATAAATATCTCAGTATCTCAAAATTAATATACATAGAATTCATCCTTAATTAACAAAAAATGGCACTCAAAATATGCTTCAATGACGAAATCCATCGTATTACACGCGTCCCAGCAACTCTAGGAGCCCTTTACCACCTAGTCCGCTCAATTTATGACTATAAATTACCCGAACATTGGGGCCTTCAATACCTAGACAACGAAGGAGACAAGATCATGCTCAAGACTGATGACGATTATACACACCTCCTGTCAGACCTTAAACCCGGAAAGAGCATCAAAGTCTTCATTTTCGACTTATCTGAGAACCAAAAGCTTATCAACCAAGCCAACAACATCGAAATTAGGCCGGGTTCGAAATCTTCAGAAAATTCCAATTCAAAGAAAAACGTAGTAGACCAGGAAGTTAACAGCCCCGTCCCTTTATATGTCTTAGCTGGAGACAATGGTGTCAAGCTGCCTAATCAACAAAAGAACAGTCTCAAACCTTCTAAAGGCCAAGCCAGACCTGAGAATGGCACCAGAGAAACTAGACCCTCTACTGCCGACCTTAGTGGTATTCAGATGACTGAATCAACTTATATAGATGCTAAGGAGCCGCTTCTTCATAAGATTGAGAAGGTAGATGTTGCGGTAGGGGAAGGCGATATTTTGGACAAAGTGATAGCCGAAATTGAGAAGCCTAAGTCCAAGCCTAGTAGCAAGGCCGGAAGTCCGAAAAACAGCACTCTTGAGAATCTAGACAAGCAAAATCCCTTTGAGGAGCAAAAGTTGGAGAAGAAAGAAAGTCAAAAATCAAGCCAAGATGATGTTGAAATAGTCGATATGGATAATACAGACATCAAGTCCCTCAAGGAACAAGAATTAGAACCCCACAATCAGCTCCATGTAGTCAGAGATCAGGTTGATGTGGTGGGCAAAGGACTAGATAACCCTCATCAGTTAAAGCCTGAAGAGCTTCTACCTAATATGGTGAATCCACCTATGCAAGATCCTCAGTTGGGTGACTCTATTTCTTCGTTAAGTAGGTCCCAGGGTACTTGCTTCGAAAAAGCAAAGAGAATTATTAAGAAACTTAATGCCCCAGACTTGCCTGCTGCAGAGAAGGAGAGACTAGAGCACAAGTTAATGAAGCTTAAGGACTTCCTGACCAATGAGCAGATAGAAATCTTGGAGGAAAAGCACAAGAAACTTGAGGAGAAGGCCAAGGAATATCAAGAGCATAGGAAAAAGAACCTGACTTCATTAGTGACAGACTTTTTCAAGGGCCACTTTGGGGGCATATATGAAGAAGTCAAAGCAAGATTTACAAAGAAAGAGGAGAAGCCCAAGAAACCAAGCTTCAGAAAACTCTGCAAGGATATCATTCAGGTCTATGACAGTCTTCCTGCTGAGAAGAAACAAGAGATAAACAGCACCTTTAATGGACTATTTGAGCAGGCATCGACAAGACTTAAGGAGAAAGAAGCTAAATATAGAGGTTGCAATAAACCTTCGGAGGAGAATAAAATAAAGCCTATGGAATATGCTGAGTTCAAGCCACCTAAGGAGGAGGTGATAATGCCTGGAGCTGTTGATAAAGATGAAGTTGATAGAAGAGTCGAGGCTGTGAAGATGATATTCCCTGATGACGCTGAGGACAAGATTAGGGACTTTGTGTTGAAGAATATGAATGTTGGAATGGATGAACTTGTTGAGAATTATCTCATGAAGGCTGCAGTTGATAAGTAATTTGTTTCTTCTGTCTGTGTATAACTAATCAATGAATTATTCTTAAATTATTGCAAGTTTCTTGAAATAAGATAACTTAAATCATTGAGAAATTAATAAATACCATAAAGTTTGCAATCAATATAGTCGTATATTTGTTGACTGCATCAACTATGAAGGAATTTGCAGGATCAGAAAATAGAGCAAAACCCGCCATCGCCTGTGTCTAAGGCTTCTTGCAATTGTTGTATAAGGAATGAGTAATTCTATAGGAATTGTTCAAATTTCTGTTACAATGCTACCTTTCTTTCTGAGCTCTTCAAACCGTTTCACCATTTCTTCTTTAATCTGGTCAAATTCATTTTCTTTAATGTTTTTGACTTGATCCTTTTCAATCACAATTTTTGGAGCATGATTAAGAAATGTTCATTGAAGTTCAGTATAAAGAAAGATTATCTCTTCCAGAAGCTATTCAGAACGCTCTGAATACACTGAGAACTTCTTTTATAGTCAAATATATCCCTTTGAAGAGAATTTGCAGAGTGCTGACAATAGTGAACCATCACTCATGAATATATTTGAAGTACGCAAACTAGCTCAATATTATCAAACTAAATAGGAGAAAATTGTCAAGGCTTTCGAATCAGAGTATAGTGGTTAGAGAATTAGTGAGTCCAAATTCATTTCAACATGAGATTGTTATTATCAGGTCCTGAAAACTCTTCTATGATATAGGGATCTATTCCAATAATGTTAGCTATCTGTATAGAATTTATAAAGATTCCGTTTCTTGTTGATACTTATCCATAATCTCTTTATAAAAAGTCTCGAGCCAGTTAATGTACCTCTTGAACCCATAACTCACATTATAGTCATCTATTGTGCACTAAGGTTAAATCATACTACAGGCTGACTCTGTATTAGAAGTTTAATGATTATGGATTCTTTGAGAAAGAGCGTCATAATAAGAACTTCTGTAGTAAAAATCAGCAATAAATTTAATAAATGCAAAATTCTTTTCTGTCGTTGAGGTCTTCCTCAAATTTGGAGTCCAACCAGTTCAAGCCCTTCCTAGAGAGCCTAGGCCATCCTTCAGATAAACCCAGCCCTTCTCTTAGATTACCCAGAGAATATTCTGAGCCTCCACTATTGGCTTTTATAAAAGCCAACACAAACACTTTGGACCGAGCAAGAAAAAGGAGTCTCTATGTGAGAACAGTCCGCTTGGTTACTTCCGATAACCACGACTTTGCCCCTCACTCTGTTCGAAAATTCGTCAAGGCAACAAAATCTAGGAATTTCAGGAGAAATCTAAAGTATTTAGGCCTGATCGAAGCCCAGCCTTTCCTCGATAAGTCCTTACATAAAGTGCTGTATGCTTGCAGGCACTCCAGGCGGATCAACCTAAGGGTGCATCACTTCTGGTTAGAGATTGAACAACGTTTGAATTTTGATGTCCTTAGCACCCTGTACTACATTCTCAACAAAAGGAACAGGAAGCTTGCCGTGGAAAATCACGACAATATTAAGATGAATACTAAGTATATACCCAAGATCTTCCAGGTTATCAAACAGCGCCCAGTCAAAGAATTCTGCTTCACACAACAAATGGGCTTCTCCGCCTATTACCTAGCCCACTACAATGAAATCCAACAGCTGTTTACGAGAATAGTTGAAACTATTGGAAAAATGAAATGGCTCGAAGGTATTAAACTTACCCCAAGTCCTGAAACCTGCGGCTATGAAAAGGCCTTAAACAAAATGAGGAATCTCAAGGAAGTAGTTATATCTGAGTGTTTCGCAAGAGAATATGACTGGATCCAGCCACTATACAACAGTCCAGAAACCAACCCGAGCCTAAGCTTCTTCAATAATTTCGTCAATATTGCCAACCTCAGAAAACTATCTCTCGAAGTCGAGAACCCTTCACTAGTCTTGATAGAAAGGGTCCTTACTACTGCCATGCATCTAAAATTCCTTTCACTTTCCTTCATTGGTTATGATAAACTCCACAAGACCATCTTTTTACCTCCACAGTTCTACAACATCTGGCCCAAAATTAAGAACCTCAAAGAACTTGAAAGTCTAGAGTTGATCCACCCCTCTCCAGTCGAAGAATCCTTGACCTTCAGATACCTTTCCATGGAGCCCACAGCTACCCTAACCAATCTCAAGCGGTTTACAAATGTCATTAATAGCAAGGCTAAAAATGGACTGGTAAACCTGATCAGCCTAGGAGAAGCTATAGAAAAATGGAACAAACTTGAATACCTCAAAATCCACACATTCCTCTCTAATGACGTTCTAGAAGGATTCCTGAATGCCAGTGTTAACTGCGTGAATAACCTCAAAGAAATAGACTTTGAGTTCCAAAAGACCAACGAGATTCTCATAGGAGAGGAGATCGTGAGATGGTTCCAGTCGAAAGAGAAACTGAGGTATGTACAGTTAAAATTTGGTAGAGAAATGGGATACATATCAGCTGACACCTTAAGAAATGTGTGTAAAGGACTTCTGACCCTTAAAAAGCTTCATTCATTGAAGCTGTGTTTCAGGTCCATGCATGACACATCCCAGTCCATAGAGAGTATGGTCAGGAGAATAATGAGCAAAGAGGACAAGTGCATAATTTCTGATATGATTACAGGACTAACTGATCTAAAAAGACTGACTCTGCACCTTGGCACGGGCTACTTAGAGGATCAAGAACTAAAGAGAATCATGAAATCCTTACTCAGTTTGAAGAGTTTGAGAGCTTTAGGTCTTGGGGGTAACTTTGAATTTATTTCTTCAAGGACAATGGAGAGGATGATTGACTTTGTGAAGCAGTCTATCAAGGAGGTTAGGTATGACAAAGTGGTAATTTTGGCTGAGGAATATAAAGGAAATTATCTGCGGGAGCTGATGGAATTAGTGGAAAAGTCATATGGAGATAAACCGAAGAAGCCGTTTGAGCATGGGATTAAAGAGCTCTTTGAGCAATGTTTCCAAAATTCTTGTGGAAAAGAGAATAAATCCAAGGCCCTAGAGGACATGGATATATAACTAAGAGTGTATGAATTGAGTGGTGATTGGTAAATAAATTAAGAAGTTGTACTATAGATACTAATGATAATATATGTAAACTACTTATCTGCAGGAATCTCAGATAATTATCATGTGATTGATATCTAATTTCTGCATTACTTCTATTTCATAATAAATCT
>Ga0065720_1003039_pt1 | contig 28364 bp, 37 predicted proteins | sample Thericmetagenome_FD_59107 | JGI IMG/M metagenome (GOLD analysis project Ga0065720, IMG submission 59107) | Thermophilic microbial communities from the Joint Bioenergy Institute, California, USA of rice/straw/compost enrichment - eDNA_2 v2... | ecosystem: Engineered > Solid waste > Grass >... | reverse complement strand
CCGAGACAACTTGCGTTATTGTAAGGAAAAGGGAATCCGGCTGAGCGGACCGGCGTTGGGACGACCGGCCGCCGATCAACAGGAGCAGAAGAGACTCGCCAGGGCGGATGCAGCCGCGCGCAATGCGGTGCCGTTCAGCAAGCCCTACATAATGATCAGCCGATCGAACCTTCCATTTCGACTATTTTTGTGCGAAAGAAATGCATAGAACCGCAGTCTTATGCGATTTTCTGCGGTATCACGAAGCGTTATTTTCGCCATTTTCGTCGTCTTTCGCAATAATCGGTATCACAAACGGTATCACGAGAGCAGCGCACCTAATACCGCCGCTGCTCTTTTTCCTTTTCCATTGCCGCCTGCCTCTCCATCCATACCCGCTCATACCCCGGCACCGGCCGCCCGCACCGGGTGCAGACATACGCCTGCGGCCAGCGGTCACGGGTCCAGCGCGGGCGCATGAGCGCCATGCAACGGCACGACTGGATCGGGCCGATCCACGTCTTCACGCCGACCGCCTCCGCACCGGCATGCACGCCAGAATGCTCTCGGCCCGAAACGTCCTCGGCGCACGTGAGGTCAAGCAGAACGCCCGCACAACGCCGTCCCGCACGCCCAGCACGCGCACCACTCGCTGCGAAAGACGGCCGTCGGTGGACTGGTAGATGATCTCGACGCGGCGACCAATATACTTGTGCATACGGACCACACCCCGAACAAGTGTTTGTATCCGTATTATATGCAAACATGCGTTCGGTATGCAAGCATAATAAGGGCCGCAGCGGTGCTTCCGCATTTGTTCGTATGATGTTCGCTTGTGCTATACAATCCTATGTGGTATATTATAGTCAGAAAGAGCGAACGGGAGGAATGAACGATGAAATACATGGAACTGGCGCAACAACTGATCGACGAGGGCTGGAGCTATATCGGAGTTCGCGCCCTCTGCCCGGACGAAAACTACAGCGTGGGCGACACCTGCCGCGAATCGTATGAGTGGGACGTCGAGCATGACTGCTCCACCTACGAGCTGCACGGCGAAGACGGCGAGATGGCAGGCGGAACGTGCTGCACGGTTGTCGCCACCTGGTCGGACTACATCGACGATCCGGCCGAGCTGGCCAAGAAGATCGAGAAGGCCATCGCCCAGAACCGCGCATACGGCTCCCGGCAGGTCATCATCGCCGGAAACCGGGTGGACAACGACGGGATGCTGGATCCCGGAGAGATCCGGATCGTGGGCGCTGTAGTAGTGGGGATTGTGGAATGAAGGCAAGATCAATAGAACCCGGTCAACGATTCGGCGAGCTCGAAGTCATCGAGGAATCGCCGGAGAAAGTGCGAAAAGAGAAAGCATACGTTTGCCGCTGCTCCTGTGGCGAAACCACCATCGCCACGAAAAGCCAACTGCTTACCGGCAGAAAAAAGTCCTGCGGGTGCCTGCGAAAGCGGACGCCCGCGAATGCTCTCGACCTGTCCGGGCGGCGTTTCGGCGATCTCGAAGTGATTGAGCGCGCCGGGACGAACGAGCGAGAACAGGCCCTGTGGATGTGCAAATGCCATAGGTGCGGAAATGCCCGACCGTTCGCGGCAACCACACTGCGCCGCGGTGAAGCTGTGTCCTGCGGCTGCGCTCGGCCGGAACAGATACGCCGCGCCAATGCCGTCCTTAGGACCGACATGTCGGTCGATGGTGTCCAGATCCCAATCCTGACCAAAAAGGTCAGGTCTGACAGTGGGACGGGAATAAAGGGCGTGTATCGGCGCGTCAAAAAGGGCGTCGTCTACTATGAGGCTCATATCAGCGTCAAAGGTAAAAGGATGTGGGGGCCAACGAGACGAACGCTCGCAGAAGCGATCGCAGACCGCAAAGCACTCGAGGCAAAATACCACAAACCGTACATCGAAAAGCTAGAGTCTGGAAGAATGGAGGACACCAATGACTGAACACCAACCACTTGAACTGATCGGAGCCGCCGAGTTTGCGCGGCTCCTCGGCACCACACAACAGAACGTCAGTCTGGCCGGGCAGCGGGCGCTGAAGCCCACCTACCGGGGCAGTTTTCTCCGGCCGGACGCGGTGTTCGAGGGTCGGCCGTTGTGGCGGCGTGACCGGGCGGAAGAGTATGCCCAAAGCAAAAAATCCCCGCCCAGCGCATAGCTGAGCGGGGATCGGTTATTTCTGGGCACCGAATGCCCGATACAGCATCACCCAGAGTTCTTCGCGCGTGACCGGGTCCTTCGACCGGCTGCCGTCCGTGATGCCTTGCTCGACCGCCCACTCCCGGGCGGCAGCAAATTCTGCGCGCCAGTCATCCACGGTCGGAGACTGTGCGGGCTGCTGCGGCCGAAGTCCGTATGTCTCCACGATCCCGACGACGATGGCCTCCGCGCACTTGCGGCGGTAGGCGTCGCTCTTCAGCAGCTCGCACTCATCCCGGTTGGTCATGAAGCCGCATTCCACGAGGATCGCGGTCATCTTCGTCTCGCGCAGGACGTGGAAATTCGCAGACTTCACACCGCGATCCGGGCGCCCGGTGGCCCGAATCAGTTGCCGCTGGACGGCGTTGGCAAGCGCCACGGCCGCTGGCGGGCGCGTCTCGTAGACATACGTCTCGATGCCCTGAGCGCTGTTCCAGCCATCACCGTATGCGTTGGCATGGATGCTCACGAACAGATCAGCCTTCCACGCGTTGGCCTTGTCCGTGCGCTCCTTGAGCGGCACGTCGCGGCTGTCGTCATGCGTCAGCATGATATCGATGCCCTCATAGCCGTTGAACAGCCGGTCAGCCACGTACCGAGCGACCACGCTGTTGAAATGGTATTCCCGGAGCGATCCGTCGGGCGACCGCTTGCCGGCCGTCTCCGGCCCGTGACCGGCGTCAATGGCGATCCGCATCGCCGACATCCCCCTTTCCTCTCAGAATCTCGACCGCCCTTTGAACAGCCGGCGGGATCGGCGCGCCGACGCGGCCGAGGTTTTCGGTGATCGAGAGCAGTTCGTTGGCCAGATAAAAAAACACCGCCGCGTCCCGGAACAGGTGCGCATCACCGAGCGCCGAATCGACCAGGTGCGCCACAGCCACAACCGCAAAGATCGCCACCTTCCGGGCGATCCCCCACAGGCCGACATCGCTCCGTAGCCGACCCTCTTTGGCCGCCGCTGCTACTCCGGACAGGTAGTCCAAGATGACGAATGTCAGAAGAATCGAAAGCAACGATGACCAACCTCCAAACAAATAGGAGGCGAGGGAACCGGCCGCAGCAACGCCCGGTTTGAACCAGCTTTCCATATGCGTGCACCTCCGCAATAAAATAAGCTCCGCCTATACGGCAGAGCTGGATAAACTGAAACCTATGACTCTCGAAAGCGGTAAGATATGGTATAATGGAACCAAATCACATGGAGGTCGGTATTATGAAGCGTTTGATACTCGGACTTGTCATCGGCATGCTGATCGGCAGCGCCGCGACAGCCTTTGCCGCATCCGATACGGTGACGGCAACCATCGCCAAACTCCGCTTCGTCGTCAACGGCGAGGAGCGGGACGTGCAGACCGAGCAGCTCGTCGTCATGGGGACGACATATCTGCCGGTCCGCGAGGTCGCCAACATGCTCGGGTATGACGTGACGTACCGGGCTGACTCGAAAACGATTGAATTCAGCGCTGCCAATGGGTCAGCGAGGAAAGGAGACAAACAAGGAATGGACCACACGATTGACGAAATCGCGAACGAGCCGACACCTACCACAGCGTATGAAGGAACGGACATCGTGCTCGATTTTGATTTCGGCACGCTGGATATGTCCGAATGGACTTCGCTTTACGACATTCATGATAGCGTGAAGCGAACTGTGGACTTGCTTCCCGGCAGTCGCCCAACCGATCATCGCAGATTGATGACGATCGAGTCCAGGTCTTCCCGGATCGAATTCATTATCCCCCAGATGGTCGGGGGGGACATGCTTTTTCGGAATGCAGATGGCGATGAGTTGTTGATCACCAAAGGTGAGATGTTTCTCCAAAACGAATCAGTCGCGAAGCTGCTGGGTCAATAGTTCCCGCCGCCCCGCGACTGAACGAATATCTGCGTCAGAACCGTCGCAACGATACGGCCGAGGCCGTTCGGGGTGACGGTTATTTCGTGCCACGTTCCGCGCTGTATTTTTCCGCCCGCGTCTTTGGCGAGATACGGAATGATATCCACCTCATCCGCGCTCGTTCCGAGTCCCGGCACAACGTTTCCGTCCACCCTCACCGTCACCGCTGTCGGTGTCGGACCCTCAAAGATTCCGTACTCGATGTCGTGTGTATGCGCCGGGATCGTGTGCGTGTGGTCCATTTCGTGCACGTGTGGCGCAATCTCGTGAGTATGGTCCATTTCGTGCACGTGTGGCGCAATCTCGTGAGTGTGATCCATGCCGTGTGTGTGCGTTTCGCCCCAAAACTCGTGATAATGGGTGCCGATTTGATGATAATGATCACCTGATGGCATGAACGTGACAGCGCCCCCGCCGGCAGTCATCAGCTGCGTACCGGGAGGAATACCGTGGTTGTGCAGACCTTCTGTGCTCATGAATTGACCGGGTTGAAAAATTGGCGACGGGAACAGAAATCCGTGCTCTGTTGTATTAAAAGTACTCGTCTGCTCTGTCGTCGTTTTACTACTCGGCCCGCTCGTTGTCTGTCCTCCGGCCGCTGTTGTTGTTCGGCTGCTCGGCCCGCTCGTTGTCTGTCCACCCGCAGCAGTCGTCTGCCTTGTACTCGGTCCGCTGGTGGTCGCCGGCGCCGCCTCGATGGCGCGCTCGTAACTCCGAAACGACTCAACCCGGAAGCTCAGGCGCACCTTGTTGATCCTGACTGTCTCCTCCGGCACCCAGAACCGCATGATGGCCGGATGGTCCGGATCGCAGTTGTCCGCGAAATCGTGGCTGTCGAAGTTGGTCGCGCCTTGCGCATACACCTCATTGATCCGCTGCCTATCCGCCAATTCCGCGATGCTGCCGGCGATGTCCAGCGGCCGGTTCGCGATCTCAATCTCCACGTCCCCCGGCGCGCCGGTGATGTCGGGTTTCCGGACGTTGACAACGCGAGCCGTGATGTCGATGCCCAGCTCCTCGTCCTTCACGATGACATGCGAGCCGGTCCGGAACTTCTGGAGCCCGAGATCGGCCGCCTTTGCCCGGTACGTGATGCGCGGATGCTTCAGTTCCTCCAGCAGCGCCTCACCGCGGGCCTTGAGCGTCTCGGCATGTTCGAAACGGCGATCGACAAAGATTTTGCTGATGATCCCGTATTGCGCTTGCGTGTCGGCGTCCAGATACGGCTTGCCACCATTGACTTCGGCGATGGTGAGTTGGTTCACGCCCTCGCCGAACCCGAGGCAATACAGGCGCGTGCAGAGCGTCGTCGGGTCGATTTCGCGCTCGATCTCGCGCATGTTGTGACCGTATCGGATATACGCGACGTGCGGGTCGTCGGCTACGGCCGGCTGCTCGACCAGGTTGAGCGTCCACGGATACGACGTGGTGTCCCACATCCACTGGTAGGCCTCCGTGAACGGCTTCGGCACTGAAAACAGCGCGGCCAGAAGGTTTTCATTTTCCCACGAATATTCAAACTGGCGCGAGAAGGCGACTGTGCCGAGCTGCCAGCGCTGGACGAGCTGGTGGGACAGGATGTACTCCAGCACATCGCGCGTGTACACGCCGAGATTCCCGATCTGGTGAAACTGGAACAGCACATCATCGAGTAGCGTCGCCAGCACATGCTCGCACTGGTACGTGATCGTCTGGCCGCTGCTGTCGCGCCGGGCGGCATGCGGGACGATCCGGAACAGGTCGATCCGCTCGTCGCCGTCGAATATTTCGACGAAGTATAGCGGCTTGCACTCGGTGTTCTTTGGGTCGTCGGCGGGAAGAGTGAATTGCGCCTTCCAGAGGTTGTTCAGCGGAAGCTCGTAGCCGACCTTTGTCGCGTTCTCGAGGAAAGCGACCGGTTGCAGCTGCTGGTTGTAGACCTTGACTGGTACGGTCATTGGCTGTCACCCGGTATCTGCGCCGTCGCAAGGATGGCATCTGCCTGCTCCTGCGTGATCCACTTGCCGACGTAGCTTTGAACCTTGGCCACGTCAATTCGCCGCATGACCCATTGAACGCGAATGAATTCGAACATCGTCACAACACCTCCATCAGAGCGAGCAGAGCTTGTTCGGTAGCTTGCAAACGCTGCTCCAGCGTCGGCGGCTCCGGCGGCCGCTGTGCCCGTTCGGCTTCGATCTCTTCCGGTGTCTTCTCCCGGATCACGCCGTTGTCGAGCTTGTATAGGTGAGGCGCGGCGGCGTATGTCTGCCATTCCTCGACCGTAATCGGTATCGCAGTCTCCGGGATCGCGTCGCCGTGAATGGTATCGACATAAAAACCGGCGATGGTTCCTGATTGGTCAAAATCGACGTAATATTGTGTTTGTGGCATTAGCGAATCCGCCTCCTCAATAACCAATTGCAAGCCAATACACTGTTTTATTTCCGCTCGCACCGTGAATGATCCCTACGCCGGATAGACTCCGATTGTAAATCGATATCGAGTAAGGCGTGGTGTCATTGACAATCGGATGGACAGAGATAAGGGCGTTGGGGAAAGTAATGGGAAAAGTGACACCACCACCCGCTTGCGGTATATTCGAGATCCCCCACTGGAGGATCAGGCCGCTCGCCAGTTTTTGATACCCGTTCCCCGCGAGGCTCGCCGGGTTATTTCCGCTGTGCCACATGTTGCGCCAATCCGTGCCGTCGTGATAATATATCTGTTTCGTGGCACCGTTCGCGTGCATCCTGCCGACCTTCCCGGTCGGCGCAGAGGCCACTTCGAGGTCGATGCCGCCCAAAGCGGTCAAGAGCCCCGTCATTGTGTCGCCGGATTTTTCTACTTTCGCGCTGTTGAGTGCGGCGAAGTTGTCATTCAGCGGCTGGCTTTCGATATTAGGTCCAATCGTAATGAGGTTTGCCACTATCATCACCCCTCACAAAAATCTGTGTCGCCACCCGAACGTCACAGTCGCGTTCGGGGCGCCACCCTCAAACACAAGCTGATTCACTCCGGGCTCAAGCATCACGAAATCCCCGGCGACAAGTCCGCTCATGGCGTTCGCGCCGTTTCGCGTGATCGTTGCCCGCGCGCCGTCGATCACCAGCGTCTGGCCGGAAAGCACCGTCGAAAGCGTCATGGATCGACCGTTCGTTCGGTTCGTGATTTTAACTCCGCTCACGCTCCCTGCGATGGTCACGATCAGCGGCGTGACAAGCGAGCTGTGGTTGTACAGCGAGCTGTGCTGCTGACCGTAACGCCACTGGAATCCAGTCGGGTTGGGATACCGCAGGCCGGTGTTATACTTGAGTCCAGTGTTGTACTTGTACGGACCCTCGTCGTAATCCGTGATGCCGGCGTAACTATACGGGTCAAACGCCATTAGCAGCAGCGTAAAGCGCCCCAGCCCGATGATTCGCTCGATATCGAGCGATCCGACATACCGGACCGTATAGGACCGCTCCGGACGGATGTCGAGCGTGAGCGTGAGCTCGCGCGGTCGGCCGTGTTTGTCCAGCAGGAGCGCCGCCACCCTCTCAACAGCGAGTTGCAGCGATACCGCGTCCTGTTCAATCAGGGCACAGTCAAGCTCAAACTGCCGCGGCCCAAGGTCGGCTCCGAAGTCCCACGCGCCGTGCCGGCCCGGTATCGCCATCGTCCGGTCGACCGTGTTCGGCAGGATCGGGCGGCGGGATGTGCTGATCATGATGATGCCGAGCTCCTTCGCCGGTACACCGCCGAGCACAAACCCACCGTTTTGCATCATGCCAATCCCGCCCCCCTCATTGCACCTTGCTGCAGCCGGTATAGCTCCCGGGCGATTGCCTGTATGTCCGAATCGCTCCGGACATAGAAATTCGCACCGGCGAACAGTCCCTCGAGGCTGACGTTCGTCACACGCGCCGCGCCCGCTCCGCCAGACACCGCAACGCCCGGCGCCGACAGCCCGCCGAGCCCGCCGGTGACCGCCGCAGCCATCTCCGCCGCCTCTCGGCGTACCGCGTCGACGGTGCGCTCGAGACCGAGCGCGAAGCCCTCGCCGGTGTACTCGCCGAGCTGCATCAGCACGCGGGACGGCGAGCTGATCTTGAGCGCGTTTTTGATACCGCTTGTGACGTTATTCGCGATGCCCTTGACCGCGTCCATGACGTTGCCGGCCAGACTCTTGATCCCCTCGATAAGCCCTTGAATGGCTTCTTTTCCGAGATCCATCATTCTGGATCTCAGACCGCGTAGCCAGTTCATGATATCGTTCCAGGTGTCGGTTATGGTTGTCTTGACCTCCGACATCTTGTTCCGTATCGTCGTCGAGATACGGCCGAACAGGTCTTTCGCGTCCTCCCACATTCGGGCCATCCAGCCCTTGACGTCGTCCCTGAGCACTTGCCAGCGCTTCTTGACCTCACCTGTCTCCCAGTTGACTTTGTTGACGTGTTCCCCTGCCTGCGCTTGAGCCTCGGCCACAACCGCCGCATGCATCTCTTGCGCACGGGCAATCGTCTCGTCGCGCTGCCGCTGAGCCTCGGCAATGAGTTTTTCGGCCTGCTCGGCTGTGATGGTGCCGAGCTCGTCGCGCTGGCGGATGATGTTCTTGACCACGTCGTTGTACTGGTCCTCGGCGGCCCGGATCGCTTCGTCGCGCTGCTTTCTGCTGTTCTGCACGACCTCCGCGGCCTGCCGGGCAGTCAGGGCGGATGCGTTCGCTCGCATGCGCTCGAGGATCGCTTTTTGCTCCAGCTCAGACTCGCTCATCATCTCGATGCCGGTCTCGAGCATCTGCTGCTGAATACGTCGGATCTCATCTGCTTCCTCTCGCGTCAGCCCACGCTTTTCCTCTGACGCAGCGCGGAGGATCTCCTCGATCCGAGCCTGCCCATCCTCGACCGCCTTCCGCTGCATCTCTTGCCCTTCCTGCACTTTGGCGAGGATTTCGGTCTGTTCTTCCTCTGTGAGTCCTTGGGCGCTCGCAAAAAACGCCTGCATAGACGCGATTTCCTCGGCGTGCTTCTCTTCCATCGCGGCCAGCGTCTGTTCACCCATCTGCTGGATTGTGCCGACTATGCTATCGGCCATCTCCTGCGTGACGGTCTGACCAGACCAGGCGAGTTGGTTCAACTCAACCGTTGCTCGGTCGTTCAGGTCCATGAACGCGCCGACCGCTTCTTGTGTTGCCTCCGACACCTCATCGCCGAATCGCTCGATCTCGGGGATCGCTTCGCCCATCGCATATTCTACGCCTTTAATCGCGCCCACAATCAGTGTAAAAGGCGCGGCCAGTACAAGAATCGCGGTTTTAAGCGGACCGGACAGCTCCATGATCCTGTCCCAATTGACATAGAGCGCTGCAGTCGCCGCCACTGCCGCAGCAATCGCCGCTGCGATCGGGCCGAACGACGCCGCAGCACCTGCCGCCGCTCCGCCCATCCGCCCAAAAACGGATATGAGCGATCCAACACCCGATGTCAACTTTCCGGCGGCAATGAGCCCAGGACCTATCGCCGCAGTGATACCGACTATCCCAACGATCACTTTTTGCGTACCCTCGTCAAGATCCGCGAACCGTCGCGCCCAATCGGCAATCGTGTCGATCAGCGGTTGAGCCGCCTTGAGCACATCCATCAGCGCCGGAATCAGCGCCTGACCGAGCGTAATGGCGACGTCCTGCAGTTGGTTACGAAACATCGCCATCTGACTTTCGGTCGTCGCATACCGCTGCGCCACCTCATTTTGCAGCGCACTGTTTTCCGCCCACGCTTCCGTCGCCGTCGAAATGGCTCCGCGCAACACATCCGACGCGCCGGCCAGACGCAAGAGCGTGTCCGATTCGCGGATACCAGTGATGCCGAGGTCTGAGAGGATAACCGTCAAGTTTTCGCCAGCTTTGCTCGACTCAGCCAGACCGTCGATAAATGCCTGCAGCGCAGCGGCCGGATCAGCCTGAAACGCCCGCGCAAATTCTTCTGCCGACATCCGGGCGACTTTTGCAAACTTGTCCAGATCCTCGTTCGCAAGCGAGACGGCCGTCTGCATCTTTTTCAGCGTCGTGCTCATCGCCGTGCCGCCGGCCTCCGCCTCGATGCCAACGGACGACATAGCAGCGGCCAGCGCCATAATCTGCGCCTCGGTCATGCCGATTTGCGCGCCTTGTCCGGCAAGCCTCATGCCCATCGCCACGATCTCAGCCTCAGTCGTGGCAAAATTGTTTCCGAGAGCGACCACCGCAGAGCCGAGGCGGTCAAAGTCCTGCTGGCTCATCCCGACGATGTTGGCAAACCGAGCAAACTGCGTCGCGCCTTCTTCGGCCGTCAGGTTCGTCGCCTCACCGAGGCCGATCATCGTCTCGGTAAACTTGAGTATGTTCGGCGTCTCGATGCCGAGCTGGCCAGCCGCCTCCGCAACAGCTGCGATGTCCGTCGCCGCGGCCGGCATTCGCTTCGACATTTCACGAATTCCCTGCTCCAGCTGGGCAAATTCTTCTTCCGTCGCGTCGACGGTCTTGCGGACGCCAGCAAAGGCGCTCTCAAAATCGACAGCCGCTTTTGTGGCAACCGTACCGAGCCCGACGATCGGCGCCGTCACACCGATGGAGAGCTTTTTACCCACGTCGGACATTTTTTCGCCGGCGGACTTGAGCTTGTCACCGGCCTTCTGCATTTTCTCGCCAAACGACTCGACTGCCGGTTCCATATCGCGCAGCTGCTGCTCGAGCTTCTCCAGCTCTTGCCTGGTCTTCTCGGTCTCGCGCACAAATGCGCGGTACTGCCCTTCGCTGATCTCGCCGCGCTGGAATTGCTCATTGACCTGCTCCTGCACAGAGCGGAGCCGATCCAGCTTCTCGCGGGCATTTTCGATCGCGTCAGCAAGCAGCTTTTGTTTCTGGGCGACCAGCTCTGTATTTGATGGGTCGAGTTTCAGGAGTTTCTCGACCTGCTTGAGTTCGGATTGGATGTCTCTCGCTTTTTTATTTACGTCCGACAGGGCGGCGGACAGGCCCGTAGTCTCCGCCCCGATAACCACGTTGATCCCGCGAATAGTTTCTGCCATGCCCGCTCACCCCCGGAAAAATGCGTCAATGTCTTCCTGCGTCGCTTCGCGCGGCTTGTCAGGATCGTCGCCCATGTAGGCGTACGCCAAATCAAAAAAGTCCTGCATGGTTAGCATGTCGAGCTCCATCATGGAGAACCCGATCCGCCGCGCCAATGCGATGATGTTGATGTCCGTGCGGTCGACACGGTTCGGCGTGTCACCTTTGGGCCGCCGGTGCCACGGTTTTGTTTCGACGAAAAAAGATTTTCGTTGCCTCTTCCATTACTGCCGTCATCAACTCTGGATCAAAAATGTCAATATCCTCGTGCTCCTCGAGCCACCGGGCAAACGACGGGAATTGCCCACCCACGCCGGCATCCGTCCGCGCCAGCGTCCAGATCAGGCGCAGGATCGCCACCGAATCCAGCTTGCTCAGGTCAAGCTTCGCCGGGTCGACCTCTCCGCCGCCGGCGAGAGCCTGAAACCCGGCCAGCCCCGTCATCATCCCGACCATATCGCCGAGCAGGTCTCGGCCAAATTCTTGCTGATAGTGAAGAAGGCTCAGGGCGGAACCCCTGAGCCTCAGCGTCTTGTCGCCGATCGTGATTTCGCGCATATTACACCTCCGGTGTAAACAACGGCGTGTAAACCGCACTGAAGAAGCTGTTATACGCCGTTGCATTCGTATCGCTGAGCTCCATCTCACCCCGGACGATCATCTTGCCGCCGATCTCGATGGGCGAGATGGTCAGATTCAGCACGTCCGTGTTCGGCGTGATCGACTCGGCCTTCGTCTGCCGTTCTTTCGCCGGGCGGGACGCCGCGCAGTCGTAAAACACGAACCGGCGGTTGCGCTTGTCGCCCTGAATCTGCCCCATCAGGGCGAAATGCTTCGGAATCGCGTCGGAAACCTCGATCAGCGCACCGTTTTCGTCGATCTCCCAGCCGAGCATTTCGGCCAGGATCGCGTCCGGCACGTTCGCCATCTCGAGTTCTGCCGTGTAGCCGTTGTTCGCGGTGTAGCTGAAATACAGCGTGTTGTCGGCGTAGAAATTCGTGCTCTCGCCGACTGCCGTCGGCGTAAACCGCACCGCACCCGGAATCGGGACCGGCGTCTTCCACGCGGGCTGGCTCGGGTTCGAGTCGTCGAAAAAGGCGATGTGCACCTTCTCCAGCCCGAACGTCACTTTGTTCTGGCTCATCGTTCATCCCCCAATCAATTGAATTTCATATATGACCTGAAACAATTTCTCGTCCTCGATGTAGGCCTCAGTCTTGCTGTACGGTAGCCCGAGCTCCTTGAGTTTGTTCTGGACCGCAGCCTCCGCCGTCAGGTCTTTCTTGTCCGTGTACAGCTCGATCTGGATGACCGGGATGTCTACATAGTTCAGGTTGTCGGCCATCAGGTCGGAGCTGTACGCCTCGCGGTACGTCAGAAACGGCGGCTTCGGCGCCGGGTTCTGCGGCGTATCCTCAAAATGCGAATAGGCGACCGGATAGCCGATCGCCTTGAGCGCGGTGTAGAGCTCCTGCAGCGTCATGCCGCATCACCCTCCGTTCCGGATGATCGCGCGGACGCGGCTCTGAAACGCTTCGATTTCCCGGTCAGCTGTAGGCCTGATGTGCGGGCGCCCTTCGACACGACCGCCGCCGCGCTTCGCGTGACCGAATTCGAGCAGGTGGGCGAGCCATGGCTTCTTGCGGTTGTAGATAACATAGCGGATTTCCCCTTCCCTGCCCTGCTTCTTCCGTGTCCAACCTTTCGCGTACTCGCCGGTCCGACGCGGAGAGCGTGCGCGAATTTCCTTCACGAGCCGCTGACTCGCCAAGTCCGCCTCTTTCTCGATTGCCTCTGCCACATCCTCGGTGTACTCCTTGACGGCCAGCGTGATCTCGGCGGCGAGGTTGTCGATGTTGATGCTAGCCATTGCCGATCACCCTTTCGCAGGTCAGGCGGGTTTTCTCCCCGCGCGTTTCAGCACGGATGATGTGGTACACCACGTCACCGTGCCGCAGCCGGTCCTCTCCCTGGTACTCGAATGAGTAGATTTCGAACCGCTTCGTCGGCCGCAGTCCGCCAGCCGCAGCGTTGTAAAATTCCTCGGCCGAAACCGCGAGCTCGTTTGCGAACACCAGCCGCTCCGTGACAACCTCTTTCTGGTTGCCGATTTCATCCTCTTCGATGGTGACGGATTGCAGGTAAATGACTTGATTATGCCTCATCCATCATCGACCACCGTATACTCCTGCGAGAGCGTAAGGTGCGCCTTGAGCATGTCGTAGGACCGTTGAAAACGTTCCGCCTCCGTGTTGTCGTAGCCGAAGTGAGCCTTTGCATAGGTGACGATGGCCCGGCGAATCAACGGATCGTCATCGTTCAGACGGTCCGGATGCACCCCAGAGAGCTGCAGGTCGGCTTTGGCGGCGTCGATCAGGTCCTGCACTTCGGAGTCAAAGGCGCTGCTGGTGATACGCAGCGCCAGCTTCACATCCTCCAACAGCGCCATGATTACTCCTCCCGTCAGCTAGCCGCTTTCTTGATCAGCACGACGCCATTCGGATCGGCGAGCTTGCCATCGGCAATCATCGTCGCCTTCGAGATCCACTCATCGGTGTTTTCGTCGAAGTAGCGGCGGTACGTGATCGCCATGTTCGAGTTCACCATGTAGTCGCTCAGCCGCACCAGGATGCCGACCACTTCGCCAGCGTCCGCCTCGTCGATGGACGGCAGCAGGTCTTCGACGGCGATGACTTCGCGGCCGAGGAACCGTTCTTCGATCGTACCATCCAGACCGTAGTTCACGCGGGCGATCGGCTGTCCGGTGGTGTCCGTCATACCGACAATGTATTTGTGCCAGTCGGCGTCGTTCATGATGAGCGCCACGCCGGAGCGGTACGAACGCGGAACCTTCGCAAACACCGCCGGCCAGGTTTCGTACTTTCCGAATTCTTCCGGCGACAGCGTGGCCACCCGGGAAGACGAAACATTGTGGTTCGCGATGCCGAGCGGCTGGCCGGTGCCGGTGCCGGAAATGATGGCGGCGTCCAGCGCCTTGACCATCGCCTCGGCGATGTTGTCGGCCACCGTCGCCTCGAACACCGGCAGCGCCACCGTACCAGCAACAAGCTCGACAGCCACGCGGACTTGCAGCTTGTGATAGGAGAAGCTGATCTTCGCGTTGACGACCTTCTTCTGCTTTTCCGCCACTTGACCGGCCGCAAGCCACACCGCGGTGGGTTTCGCCGTCGAAACCGGGATTTCCACACCGCCTTGGATGCTGGTCTTTGTCACACGCGACCAGATGCGGCCGACTTCCTCCATCTTCTCGACGATCCGATTGATGATCGTCGTCGGGATGACGGCGCCGATGTCGCTCGGCAGCGTCGTTTCGTCGGCCCGGAATTCCAGGACATCCGACTTCTTGCCGCGCGTCACGTACTCCATGAACGCCCGGCGGTACTCCATCGTGTCGTGCGAATCCACGTCGCGAGCTTCACCCTTCGCCGGCAGCCCAGTGGAGTCGATTTTCCGACCTTCAATGCCGCCCGCCTGGATGCCAGCGGCTACCTCGAGCCGGCGTCGCAGTTCCTGCTCCTCGGCGGCCAACGACTTCAACTCCTTTTCGACGGCGTCCAAATCAGCCTTTTCGTCATTTTCCAGCATGTTTCTCAGCTCGATCTTGCGAGCTTCGATTTCTTGCAGACGCTTTTGAATGTTCACTTTCCTTCACTCCTTGATCAAAGATAGGTTTTTGCAATCAGCACTCTCCGCCGTCTCTCGGCAGCCTCCGCTGCCTGGCGCTCAGCCTCCGCTTGCGCCTCGAACCAGCTCCGCGCGCTGATATATGTCTGGTCGTACGCCGGGGTATCCACCGCCGACACGTCCCAGATTCGCTTGAATCGGAGAATCCGACGGGTGCGCGTGTCACGGTCGTATTCATCCTTGTCAATCGTGAATGCAAAGGACATCTTGTCCACGTCGCCCCGCCTGATGAGCTCATACAGATCGCGTCCGGCGGTCGTGTTCGCCAACCGAGCCCGCACGAGCATCCCCTGATCGTCCGGGATGAGCTCCAGCGTCTTGTTTCTGGTTCTGCCCATGATCATGACGCTGTTTGAGTGGTTGTATTTGAACGGCACATCCCGCAGGTCAGCACCGTCTAACGCACCCCGAGCGATAACCTCGTAGTATTTGACCCCTTCAATCTCATACAGAACGGTAGGGCTTTCATAGACGATGGCCCGCCCTTCGACGATCATCTCCTGCTCGTCACCCGTCGGTTCCAGCGCCCGGATCTCCGCCAGGCGGATTTCCTTCTGGATCGTCGTTTCCGGTTTCGTTTCCTTGTGCACCGGTATCACCTCCCGAATCGGTTTCATCCGTCGGCCGGGTGTCCAGCCGTCGGATCGGAACGTCGCCGCCCTCGATTGGCGACAGGTTGAAGACTTCGCGCCATTCATTCGGCGTCATGGCGCCGCGGTCCACCAACGAAACAAGTGCCAGCTTCGTGCTGACGCTCGCATATTGAAGCCGGTTGGCCTCGAACACGATTTCGTTGCCGTGCCCGATTTCACGGTCACTGAACAGTTTGCTCGTGAATTCCAGGCTGAGCTGCAGGGCAATAGGCTCGATGGTCGACTCATAGAACGCGTTCCACTCGTCTTCCGTGTACTTGCCCATCACAATGTTTTCGTTGACGCCGAAGTACCGGAATACCGTGTCCCGCAGCTCTTGCATCTGCTGGGCGTCGATCATCTTCGGGTCATTTTTCAGCTCGATATAATCCGCCTTCGAGTCGAGCGCTGCGATGCCACCGGTATTCTGAACAGTCATGTATTCCTGAACGAACCGCTCCCGGTTGACTTTGATGTCGTCCTCCTTGAGCATCTGCGTAAACTTGAGAATGCCCCGCAGGTGCGCCGATGTCTTGACTGCCTGCGCCAACCCCTCCCGGGTCGTGTGAATCACCGAAAGGGTGGTGTTTAGCGGCACGTTCGGGCTGCCCAACATATCGTTGTCGTAGTAGTGCCGCCGCAAATGGATAACGTCGGAATAGGGCAGCACCACGCTGCCCTGGTCGGCGAAGTAGAACTTGACATAGAGCGTCCCGCGCTCATCCTCCAGAATGTCAGCGCCCACACAACTGACCGGCCAAATGGCCACGAGCTGCCCGCCTTCCCACTGTGGATAGGCGAACGCGTTATTGTCCAACAGCGCCGTGCTGACCATCTTGTAGAGAAAATCATAGGCGTTCATCCGCGGGTTCGGCCGCACCTGCAAGAGGCGCTCAATGTGGCCGCCCACCGGGATTATGTCCCCATTCACCCGACGGATATGCTTCGCCTTGAGCTTCGCCGTGTTCCGCGCAACGGCGTCTACCGCCGCTCGCACCACGTCGGCCTCATATGGCCGATTCCCCCACGGCGTAAACACCGGCGTGTACCCGGCCATCACTTTGACCTGGGACAATCCGGCCCGCCGAGAAAACAAATTTCCAAACACCTTCTGCAACCAATTCCGCTGTTCTGCCACCGGCTCACCTCCCTTCAGCATGCCAGCGCCCGGTAATCGTCCATGTGCCTGAACAGCACGGTATAGGCGATAAGCAAAGAGACAGCGCCGTCAATGCGCTGCCTCGATTTCTGGCCCTTCACAGGACGAATGTTGTCGTTCTCATCGCGTTTCACGCTGGTGTTCGTCAGACACCACTTCAAGATCGGGTTGTCATTGTAATTGATCCGCTTCGCCATCAGGTCGGCCGCCAGCTCCTTCATGGGCTGGCTGAGCGTCTGGGCACCCTGCCGGACGACTTCCATCCGGAATCCGTGCGCCTCCATCTCGTCGACCCAATACTGCGAATTCCAAGGGTCGTACCCGATCCAGACCGGGTGGATGCCGTACTCCTGGACCATCCGCAAGAACCACGCCGTGACATCGTGGTAATTGACCTTGTTCCCCTCGCAGAGTGTCAGCAACCCACGCTCCGCCCACTTGTCATAGGGGATCTTGTCTTCACGCACCCGCTGTTCCACCAGCTCCGCCGGCAGGAAATAGTGCTGCAGACAGTATATCTTGTCGCTGCCCGGCTTCATGATGAGCAGCGTCGCGCAGGTCAGGTCCGTCGTGCTGGACAGGTCGGCTCCGCCCACGGCGTAAGTGTTGCGGATGTCGTCCACCGAGAACGTCTCTGGATTGTTCACCTGATCGAAAGTCAGCCACGTACCAGCCACCGTGTCGCGTAGGTTGAAGTCCTTCGCGAGCACAGTCGGCAGGAAATCCGGGTCGTTCTTCGCGCGTTCCACGTTGGCCGCGAGCTCGTTGTAATCCTTGATCGTGCCCAACCCCGGATTTGCCTTTTCCCACATCCGGTAGTCCGTCCATTCTTCCCGGTCGTCCAGCTCGTAAATAAACGCCAGAAAACGATCGTCCTCTGCAACCCCATCCAGCACATTGCAGGCGTAATCATAGATCGAGTCATAGATGCACTCCCGCACAAAGCCGGCCGTGGTGATCATGTCGAGCAGCGGCTGCTCCCGCGCCGTCATCGCTTGCTTGATGACGTCATACAGGTTACGGTCCTTGATCGCGTGCAGCTCGTCCATAATCGCATAGTGGACGTTCAGACCGTCAAGGCTGTTGGAGTCGGATGCGAGCGGCTCGAACTTTGAAAACGTGACCGGAAAATACAGGTCCGTTTTGCGCTTCTTGACGTGCTTGTTAAGCGCCGGCGACTGGGCAACCATGTTGTGTGCCTCGGTCCAGACGATCCGCGCCTGATCCTTCTTCGTGGCAACGCTGTACACCTCGGCGCCACCTTCACCGTCACCCACCAGCATGTAGTTCCCGAGCGCGGCCTTCTCCGTCGACTTCCCGTTCTTCCGTCCGACTATCGTCAGCGCTTCACGCGCACGACGGAGCCCCGTTTCCCGATGGACGAACCCATACACTGCCTGGATCTTTGCTTTCTGAAAGAGCTCCAGCCGGACCGGCTTCCCAGCCCACTTGCCTTTACTGTGTTTGCAAAACCGCTCGATGAATTCGATCGGGCGGTTTGCTTTCTCAGGATCGAAGACCCACGGACCGCGCGGGCTCTCTAGCTCGTCGACCAGCTTTTGATATTGCTGCTTGAGCCGACGGCACGCCTGGATCTCGCCGGTCTGAATCTTCTCCCAGTACTCCAGGATGTAGTTTGCGCGGCTCATTTCCGACCGCCTTTAAGAAACTCCATGAGCTCGTCTTTCTCGGTTTTCGGTTTCTCGTCCGGCAAAAGGTCAAGCAATTGCTTGCAGGCGGTCGTGTAGTTCTTGATTGTCGTGTTATATATCTTCACCGCCGGCCGCTCGCGCTCATATTCAATGCCCGGCGTCTGGCTAAATAGCTCAACGGTGCCGCGCTCGTTGATGTCTGCCTCCAGGTCCTCGAGCGTGACCTGCATAAAGGCGATCCGCTTGATCAGGCCCTCGGCGGATTTCAATCGATCGGCCGACAAGTCTTTCAAGAGTCGCTTAAGCTTGCTGATCTCTTTCCTGATCCGCTGATCCTTTGTCATCTCCGCGGATTTCCCCATACTTTCTCACGCTCCTTTCTGGGGCAGGGGGTCACGCGCGCGACGTTCCGAGGTTTTCGGAGGGCCGCCGCCCGGTCCCCAGCGGTCTGCCTCTGCCTTGACACAGGGGGGATAAGCCGGCACCTCAAACTGCCACGAGATTCCCGTTTTCGTCAAATTTCAGCCCTTCTGCCGTCGCGGGACTCTCATGGTGCTCTTTGTTGTGGCAGTCCTGGCATAGCAGTTCGAGGTTCTCGTGATTCAGTGACACAGCCGGATCGTTGATGTTCTCCGGTATCAACCAGATCTTGTGATGGACGATCTTCCCCGGGCCGCCGCATCTCTCGCAGATCCCATACTGCGAAACAAAATAAGCGTCGCGACATTGTCGCCACGCTTTGGACTTGTAAAAGTTTCGCGCCCATGGTTTCACGCCCTCACCCCACAATCAACCCGGACAGCCACCCCGCACCTATCCGGCTCGGCAGGAGGAGGTGAGGGCCACTACTCACCCGCGAGGCGGCGGACGAAAATAGAAAAGGCCGCCGTTTGATCGGCGACCATAATAGCTATATTGCGGCACTCGCGTCCGGGAATTGCCTTGCGGTTCCCTCCCGGTTGGTACGCTGCGCCGCTTTCCCGCCGCTCCGGATATCGCCAGGTCACGCCATCCGAGGACAGAGTGCGCAGACGATGCGGCGGTGCCGAAATTCTATGGATACACGACTTCGACACTACCATTTTAGCACGATTTATAACGCCAAAAGTGACATGATAGTGTCATCTCCACCCCACTCGCAATGCAATCGCCGTTACAATCTCATCCCGCCAACGCATTGCCTGCCGTCGGCTCACATTGAGCTCCATCGCAATACCGTCCCATGTCAGCAATTGCGGTTTCGTCCAATATCGTAATTGAACGAGTTTTTGTTTTGACGGCTCCAGACCGTCATAAATGGCCCTTATAGCCTCCGATACCTCGGTTAGGGTCTTTATACGTCTATCGGCCAAAAGACGGCTTACAAGCCATCCTGTGCGGTCTGACGGCGTGTTACCGCGCCCCCCTCCGACTCTGTCAGGCTCGGGCGAGGCGTTGAGGATATCTGCCCGCAATCGCTCAATTTCCCTCAATGTATCGTGATAGGCGTACAATTCCGCCTCGACATGCCGAAACGCTCCTCGGCTGATCTTGATTGTGGTTGTTGTTTCAGTCATCGCCCCACCGCTCCCTTCTTCCGCTGGTTGAACTGGTCCGGCGTCCGCAGCACGTACTCCCGCCCGGACACGCGGATCACGGTCGGCACGTCTTTTTTGATTTTGAGAACTGTCACGACAGGCCGGTATCGGTGGCCCTTCGGTCGATCGTATTTTTTCATTCCACCGTCACCCTCTCGATCTCCAGCCTTATCAACTCAAGCCCCGCGTATCTCACCCGGTCATAGATCCGGTTGAACTGGCTCCTCAGCTCGATGTTGCCCTCGACGATTTTGGCTTGATCTTTCAGTCTCGTCATCAACATCTTCGACATTTCCACCGCTCTCGGTTGCCACCCCATATGGCCGGAATGCCCGGCCGTCTCGGAGTCGTCCCACCCGCAGAGATAAAGACCGTTGACACGGATTCGATATTGCGGCAGGTTCACAGCTCGCACACTCCTTTCGGACAGTCATTTCCATACGCGGCCGCCTCATCCGGCGCCGCCACCAGCTCCACGCCCGGGCCGAACGTCCGGTCCAAATATTCCACGAACGCTACAGTCACGGCGGCAAGTTGGACCGCCTCCCTGCGCATGTTCTCATAGCCGCCCTTTTCCCGTTTCGCGTGCGGTCCCGTAAAGACCGATTCGTTCACGGCCTCGCACAGCTCGCCGAATTCCTCGCCGAGAATACCGAGCCAGAAGATCGGATCGTGGTTCTGCTCGCCCCATTTCTCGTCCTGCCGATTCCGCTCCTGGACTACGCTGGCCAGGGCGGTGGCCATCCATTGGTTGCTCATCGCCCCATCTCCTCCCGTTCCATCCGTTCGATCTCACGTTTCAACCAGCGCATCTTTCGTCTGACCCATCCTTGCGCTCGCCATATCCATTGACCGAATGTCATAACCGTCCGCCTCCCATCACGCAATCTTCTCAATCCTTGCTTTCAGCGCGTCGATCAGCGCTTGCTGCGTCCGCGCTTTCGATTCCAGGCGCTTCGCGACTTCCTCGCCAGTTCTGCCAGCATCAACCTCCACTCTACCGGCGGAGCTTGCCGCAATATCTCCCGAATCGCCTCGATCCGCTCCCGGTACGTCGCCCGCCGCGGTGGCTGCACGGCCGTGATCGCCACGCCGGTCTCGCTGCTGACTCGGCGGCTGGTGCGGATTGCTCGGTGCGTTTTATAGGCCGCCATCGCTAACAGCCGCCTCATTCGTCGAAATCCCAATGCCGATCATAAATCTCCTCGTACGTCGGCAGCCCTTCATCGAGGCATAGGTCCCCCGGCGCATATCCAGCGCGAAGCAAAAAAACCATGCGATTCCGCGCCGAGATTTTCTTTGATTCCGGAAGATATCGAGAAATGAATTCGCTCGCATCCTTCCGGGTCATTCCGTCAAACCGAACGTCGCACCGATACTCCAGCAGTCGAATGACATTCCACTGTTTCTCAGTGATGCTTTCGGCCTCCGCCATCTTCTGCTTACACCACTCATCGAACGTCATGCCAGCCGCCTCCCATCATGCAATTTTCTCAATCCTTGCCTTCAGCGCCTCGATCAAAGCTTGCTGTGTCCGGGCCTTCGTCTCAAGGCGCTTCGCCACTTCTTCGTCCATGCTATCTTTCACCATCAGCAGGTGCTCAATAACCTTCTCCTGTTGTCCTTGCCGGTGCAGCCGCTTCTGGGCCTGCTCGTACAGCTCCAGCGACCAGGGCAACGTAAACCAACAGATGTGATTCCCGCCGCGCTGAAGGTTCAGGCCGTAGGCCGTCGACGCTGGATGCGCCAGGCCGACATGGATTTTTCGGGCGTTCCAATCCGCGTAATCCTGCGGCCCGCGCAATTCCCGGACCTCCAGCCCGCGCATCTTCCGCAGCGCCCGGATGATCCGGTCCCGATCATGCTGGAAGCCATAGAACGTCAGCAGCGGCTTGCCTTGGAGGCTCTCCACCAGCTCCAGAAACGCCTCAATCTTCGCGTCATGGACCTCATGGACTTCGCGGTCTTCGTCATACACCGCGCCGGCACACATCTGCAGCAGCTTGTTCGTGACCGCTGCCGCCTGGGCGGCGGTGATGACTTCGCCGTCCAGCTCCAGCACCTGCTTGCGCTCGAAATCCCGGTACGCCTGCCGCGCCTTCGCGTCCAGCTCGATTGGGATTCGGTTCGGCACCAGTTCCGGCAATTCCAAATAGTCCTCCGCCTTCATACTGATGCAGATATCCTCAATGGCCCGCTTGATCGCGTCCTCCGCGCCGGCCTTGGCTTCGTATTTGGGATAATCAAGCCATGTCGCCTTGCTGAAATACCGCTCCTTGTACTGCTCGAATCGCGGATACAGCCGCTGTCCCTGATCCAACAGGTACACCTGCGCCCAGACGTCCATCAGGCTGTTCGGCGCCGGCGTGCCGGTCAACCCCAGCACGCGCTTAATCAGCGGCCGCACCCGTTTCATCGCCTTAAACCGGTTCGACGACGGGTTTTTGAAGCTCGACAGCTCGTCCAGTACAACCATGTCAAACGGCCACGCCTGCCGGTAGTGGTCGACAAGCCACTGGACGTTATCTCGGCCAATCACGTATACATCCGCTGGCGTTGCCAGCGCCCTCAGCCGCTGCCGCTCCGTCCCCAGCACCGTCTGCACCCGCAGCAGTCGGAGGTGCTCCCACCGCGCCGCCTCATCCGTCCAGGTCGCTTCGGCGACTTTCTTCGGCGCGACGACCAGCGTTTTTCTCACGTTGAACCGGTTGTACATGAGATCGTTGACGCCAGTCAGCGTGATTACCGTCTTGCCGAGACCCATGTCCAACATGAGTCCGAGAATCGGATCGGTCACGACACGGTGGATGCAGTACCGCTGGTAGGGGTGGGGGGTGAAGATCTCTCGCGCCGTCACGAAAACAGACCCTCCTGAATGGCGTAGTCCAGTATCCCCTCTTCAAGACATTCCAGCATGCTGTCGACCTTCTCCTTGCTGTCAATCACCAGCACCGCGCACCCCAGGTCCCGTAAGCGGTCGTGTTGGTATAGCTGCAGTGCGGTCGGCTTCCTGCCCGGTGCTTTCAGCTCGACGAATACCACCCGACCCCCAGGCATGATCACGATCCGGTCCGGAACGCCGTTGTTGCCGGGGCTGACCCACTTCATGGCCGCGCCGCCGGCTTTGCGTACCTGATCCCGGAGGTAGGTCTCGATCGCTTTCTCTCTCACCGCTCAAACCTCCCGCCGTTACTTTCTCGCGCACGCGCGTATGTTATGTCCGCGTTCAGGCGCGTTAGGCGTGCGCGTGTACGCTCTAATCTCTCTATTTCTCTCTTTTTACCTTTTATATAGAAAAGAAAGTTACAAAGTTACAAAAGGTCTGAAATCCCAATCGTGGCGCGGTTTCCGGGCTGTAACCTTGGGTGTAACTTTGGTGTAACTTTCTTGTCGAAGGTTACAATTTCCGTAACTTTCCAGTTACAAGGTTACAAGAAGGTTACAGAGAAAGTTACAGCCCGACCTCGCGGTAAAAACCTTTTTGCACTCCGTATGGACCGCACCGGATAGGCGCCGCCTTCCGGCTCCATCCCGGCAGCCGCGCCAGAATGTTGTTGATCTCGACAGTCTCCGCGCGCCTCATGTGCTTCAGCTCTCCGCCTAAGCACTCCACCCAGATCTCGGCTGCGCAGATGCGATCCCTCGGCACCGTCTCGCCTTCGTACTTCCCGAACTCGGCCGCCCAAAATAACCGCCTCGCAGCGATATCGCGTTTTTCCCAACCTGGCGGCACCGGCCGTTCCACGAATTCGCGGATCAGGCCCTCCTTGGCGTTGCCTTCGCGGTGCTCTTCCTGCTGCTGCTTGGCGATCTCCGCCGCCTCGCCGGTCAGGTAAAGGGGCTCACCCTGTTGCCAGTACACGACGGCCTCCGCGTAAATCTGGTCGACTTCCTGCTCCAGGTCGTTGAATACAGACTTTTTTGGCGGATGCAGCCCAACGTCTACCGGCCAAAAACGCCGGTTGCCCGTAGCGTCGCGCAGGAATTCGGCGTCGTTGGTTGTGCCCCAGAACACGCACCGCCGCGGGAACGCTGTCGTCCGGCGGCCGTACGGCTCCCGATAGATGTCCTCCGTCCGACTCAGGAACTGTTTGATCGCGTTCGTCTCGGACTTGTTGAAGCCTTGCAATTCGGCAATTTCATTGATCCAGATGCCTTGGATCAGCTCAGATGCCTCCTTGCCCTCAAAGGTCGTGAGGCTGTCACTGTACCACTTGCGGCCGAGGATACGCAGAAACGTCGACTTCCCGATACCCTGCGGCCCGGCGAGGATCGGCATGTAGTCGTATTTGCACCCGGGCTGCATGGCGCGGGCGACGGCCGCGACGACGGCCTTCCGGGCGACGGCCCGGGTGTACACGTTGTCTTCGGCACCCAGGTAGTCGATGAGGAGCGTATCGAGCCGCGGCACGCCGTCCCAGACGAGCGAGCGGAGATAGTCCTGCACCTCGTTGTATCGGTGCCGGTGCGCGACGAGCGCGGTCGCGTCGAGTACCTTTTCCTTGCCCGTGATGCCGTAGGCGCGTTCGAGGTAATGGCGCAGTCCGGCGTCATCGAGGTCGGTCCATTGCCGACGCTCTGCCCGCTGGTCCCAAGGAAGCGCCCCGAGCGCCATGCCGCGGACGGCAAATTCGTCATAAGCGATCTTGCCGCGGAGGAGCGGATCGTGCTCCAGAATGATCAGGATATTGTCGGTCGTCTTGGCAGGCCGTCCAGTTGTCGGAGAGAGCTCCAACTTCTTGATCCAGTCCATGTCCGGCTGATCGCCAGATGGCTGTTCGGCGGAGCTCTGGAATGCCTCGACCGCGCGCTCGTACCGCTCCGCCTGCATGGCGGCCGCCACACCGGCATCCTGCAGCGCGAAGGCGACCATCGCCGTGTAGCTCGGCAGCCGGTTCGTCGGCGTACCGGGCGCAGCGTCGTCGTCCAGATCGCTGAACTTGTGCAGGCGCACGAGGTCGAAGGCGTTGACCAGGCGGCCGCTGCACGGGTCAGTGGCGTGGTGGCTGTACAGGAACTTGCCGTCATCGTAGATCACCGCGCCGCCGGTTGTGCTGCCGGCCACGTACGTCCAGCGCGTCGGGTCGTCCGTGGGTGCGTAGACGCCCGGCAGGAACGTCTCCATGGCCGTGAGCACGTCATACTGCCGGCAGAACGCCCCGACAACGCCCGGTTTTGCGTGCGGATCGCCTTGCTTCGCGGCCAGGCGGACGTGCTGAGCGTCGGCGCCCGGCACCTGCGGCCAGCTCATCCAGTCGCGCCAGTCTGCATAGAGCGCCAGCATGCCGTCCGCGCTCAGGAACGGCTTGTCGCCGTAATGGTAGATGTATTGGCTGTCCGCGCAGCAGCTCGGCCAGTACATGAGCCGCGTCACCTGGAACGTCGTCGGATCGCACATCTCGATGCCGATCATTTCGGCCAGCTTGCGCGCGATCGGCTCGTATTCGTCGGCCGTCACAGTGCGGTCGGTCGGCACGATCAGGCGTAACCGCGGCCGGTCCGGCGAGTGCTTGCGGGTGGAATAGACGACGTAAGCACAGCCGAGGCCGTCGATCCGACGCAGAACGTCATCGGTTGCGAATGGCGGGATGGTGTCGAGGTCCAGCGTGATGAGATCGCGGCCGGCGACGGCAGACGCCTTGCGGCGGGAGCCGTTGAGTGCCCCGCCGACAAAGCCGCCGATATCCTTGAGATCGTCCTGTTGGCGCTTCGGCAGCGCCAGATACTCGGCCAGCGTCTCCGTGCCGCGCACGGTCACGCGCAGGCGCTCGATGAGCTCGGACCACAAGATGGTTTGATTCTGCCAGTTTGTGCTGTGCCGGTCGCCGGCGGTGGATATGGTCAGCTCTCGGTTGTAGAGCATTGGCGGTCATCCTTTTCGTGGTCTCGGCGGCTCTGTCGCCGCACGCTCCGGCGTCCAGCCGCGATAGATACGGGTGCGGAAGGTTATCAGCGATATGCCGTTTACCTCGGCGACCGCATACCATTCGGACCAGTCCGTGCGCTGCTGCACAGGCTCAGTCAGCGCGCGATCCTTCGGCCAACCATAAATCCGGACGCGGAGGTTGAGTGTCTTTCGGGAGATGCCGCGGGCGGCTGCCGCCTCGTACTCTTCAGGTGTAATGTAGACGTTCACGGCTGTCACCTCACGATCTCCACCCTCGGCAGATCCTCGAGCAGCACGGTCTGATATCTGGGCAGTCCGCGAAGCTCCAGCTTGCCGTAGTTCGGGGGCCGCTCATAGGCCACTTGCAGACACCCCGTATCCGAAACAGTGATGTCAATCGTCCACCTAGACCGGGCGAGCTTCCGAAGGAATTTTTGAAGGAACTCGTAGTTAATGATGAGCTCTTCACCGTCGATGGTGAGCCGCACCGGCAGCCCGTGCACGTTCCTGATTGCATCGCGCTCGTCAAGCAAGCGTGCAATTCGCTCGTATGGAGGAGTTGAGCTGACGCGCCGAAGTTTGGCGACTTGCTCGAACAGCTCTTTTCGCCGCTGGGACAGCACTCGGTTCGCATTCTTCGCGGCAGCTCGGCTCTTCGCGATTTCCTCATCGGTCAGCTTCCGGATCATCCCTGTTCACCTCTTCCTCTTGCGGGCGTTGATTTTTTGCAGCAGATCGGCCATGATGACGCCCGTTTTGGTCAACTCGGCGTTATTCCGGATCAACCTGTGCTTGTTCATCACAGCCAGTTGTTGGCGAGAGACGAGAATAAGGTTGCCAGGGTCGAAGTTCCTGCGGTTTCCGTCTCCGAAGATTACTGCGTAACCTTTCGGGACCGGCCGTCCGTGATGCTGTTCCCAGACCAGCAGGTGTTTGCCTCTCCATTTGTTCGGGTCGGCAATCTTGACGTCTACATAGCCGTCTGCGTTTACCCGCTCGGATCCGACAGGCATATAATTGTGAGGAATATGACCTTTTTTGAATCGTGTCTCTTCTCCACCAGTCCACGTTCTGGGCTTGCCTTTGTTCGGAGGGGCCATTCCCTCCGAACCTTTCAGTCCGCTGGAATACCCGTGATTTTTCTTCCAGGCTTTGATCTGCTTCACCGTTACGGAAAGGCCGAATCTCTCGTTTATCAGGTCGGCCAGCTCGCGGTTATGCCGCCCCGCAACGTGCTGCGCGATGAACTCCCTCTGCTCCTTGGTGAAAAGTCCATCGCCGCCCCTACTTCTGGGAACACCGCTCTTGATGTTGCGGTTTTTCTTGAGTGCCCGGAGCTGGCCGACGGTTAGATTGGTGCCGAATCTAGCGTTGAACAACTCGACGATCTCATCGGCATATCGTCCGGGCGCGATTTCATGGATGAAGACGAGTTGCTCCGGAGTGTATTTTCGTCTCATTTCCCGCCCTCGAGCATCTTCGGCAACTTCGCATCCGCGTCCATCTTGTCATCGATGAATCGTTGGGCTTCGAGCACAAGGGTCCCCGTGTCGATGATTTTCGTTGCGATGCCCATGATGGCTCGCGCCCGATTGATCTCCTCGTTCAGCGCTTCACCTTTCAGACTTTCGTCCGACAAACGCTCCAGCTGTGCAAACAGGTGGTTGTTCAGGTCTCCGAGTGTATTTCTCACGGTCGAAGTCACTCCTCAATCCTTCATATAAAAATCGCTGATAAAGCCAGCTGCATCGAGCGGTAACCCCGGCGCCCACGGGATCGGCTCGCGCATGATCTCCAGCATTTCTTCCAGCCGGTCGCCCTCGACTTCGGCCACGATCTCGTCGTGGACGTGCATGACAATCTCAAACCCCGCCGCGTCCAGCTTCGTCATCGCGGTGGCCAGGCAATCCCGGCTGATCGCCTGGACGATGTTCTCTGTGAGCTTTCCGCCGTAGGTGTTGAGGACCGTCCACTTCCCGCCCTCGGTGCCGTAGTAGTGCACCGCCAGCCGGCCGAATTGGTTTTCGACGATGTGCGGGCGCGGGTAGTACAGCTTCCGGCCGCTATGGAGCCGGATCGTGAGAAAGTCCTGCCCCGTCCGGCTGTCCATCTCCCGGGCGAGCACCAGCCCGCGGAGGCCCACAGCCTCGCCGGTCTGGACGACGTGCAGCGCCGCGGCCTCGATGTTCCGCCAGAACTGCACGACGGCACGGTTGGCGTTCCGCCACCTCTCGACGATCTCCGGCAGCTCGTCCTCGGATAGCCCCATGTCCAGCGCGCCCATGCTGATCAGAGCACCCTTGCCACCTTGATAGCCGAGCGCGAGCTCCGCAACTTTGCCCTTTTGCCGAAGGTCCGATCCCTTGCCAATCTGTTCAATCGGCACGCCGAACATCTGCGAAGCCGACGCCTCGTAGATTTTGCCGTGCGTCTTGAACACGTCGATCCGCCACTGTTCGCCGGCGAGCCATGCAAGGACGCGCGCTTCGATCGCGGAAAAGTCCGCGACGTGCAGGCAGGTGTGTGGCCGGGCAATCAGCGCCGTGCGGATGAGCTGCGAGAGCGTATCGGACAGGCTGCCATA
>Ga0065720_1003010_pt1 | contig 28387 bp, 24 predicted proteins | sample Thericmetagenome_FD_59107 | JGI IMG/M metagenome (GOLD analysis project Ga0065720, IMG submission 59107) | Thermophilic microbial communities from the Joint Bioenergy Institute, California, USA of rice/straw/compost enrichment - eDNA_2 v2... | ecosystem: Engineered > Solid waste > Grass >... | reverse complement strand
GCCCGAACGGTGCGCTGTTCGCCCTCAACATCTCGATGCCGACCATCCGCATGTCCGCAGCGGTGCGGACGCGCATCGCCGCCGCGCTGCAGGAAGCGGCCGCGGAGCTGACGGAGCTGCTGCGCTGAGCACGTCGTGTGGACGGGGTCCTGCTCTGCAGAGGAGTCCGTGGGCGCGCAGCGATACCAGATGATCGCGATGAACCGCTGACCGAGCGCCGATCCGCTCGCGGGTGCCTCGCGCGGATCCTCACGGAGCGCACGCGAATACGGCTGCACCCTCCGCGCGGACCATAACTATACCGGCTGGCCGGTATAGTTATGGGCGTGCCACGACCGAGCTCCAAGGACCGGCTGCTCGACGCAGCCGCAGAGGTGCTGCTCACCGACGGCGCGGAGGCGCTCACGCTCGAGGCGGTCGCTCGTCGCGCCGGTGTCTCGAAAGGCGGGCTGTTCTACCACTTCCCGACCAAGCAGGCGCTGGTCGCCGCCATGATCGACCGGCTCGTCGGGGCGTTCGACCGGGCGCTCGAGGGGGCGGGGGAGCGGCCCGGGGACTTCCTGCGCGCGTACGTCGCGGCGACGATCCCCGAGCACCCCGATACCCAGGGGGGTGGGCCGATCGACCGCATCACCGCCGCGCTGCTGGCCGGGGTGCTGGTCGATCCCGGTGGGCTCGCGCCGCTGCGGGAGCGCTACGCCGCCTGGCAGCGCCGCCTCGCCGGCGACGGCGTCGACCCGGCGATCGCCACCGTCGTGCGGCTCGCCGTCGACGGGTGGTGGGCGGCTCGGCTGCTCGGCCTCGCTGAGCCCGGGCGCGGGCTGCACGAACAGGTCCGGCAGCGCCTGCTGGAGATGATCGACGATGGTGCGCGTTGATCCGGGACGGGCCGGCCGCCCGGGTGATCGCTTCCGTCTCACCAAGGCGCTCATGCTCGTGACCGACGCCGGCCTGGTGGTCTACTTCTCCGTCACCGGGCTCGGCCTGATCCCGCCCGAACTCGCCTTCGCCGACTACGCCGATCCGCGCATGGTCGCCTGGAACTGGTCGTTCCTCTGGCTCGACGCGATCGTGAGCGCGACCGGTCTCGCGAGCCTCGTCCTGCTGCGGCGCGGATCGCCCACGGGCGCGCCGCTCATGCTCGTCTCGCTCGTCCTCACCTCGGCGTCCGGGCTGATGGCGATCGCCTTCTGGACGCTGCGGGGCGACTTCTCCCCGCTGTGGTGGGCCCCGAACCTCTACCTGCTGGTCTTCCCGCTGCCAGCGGTCGTGCGACTGGTGCGGCGGGGCGGCCTGCAGCCGGGGCATCTGGCGGAACCGACAGGACGGGCGTGACCATCGGTGGATCCTCCCCGGGCGCTGTGCGGAGCCGGTCCATGAGGGGGCACGACCCGGTGCCGAGGGTGAGGGCTACGACGCTCCCCCTCGGCACCTGCGCCCGTCGCGGCCGACAGCGGTCAGACCATCTCCCGCGACTCGACCGCTTTGGCCCGGATGATGCTCATCTGCCGCTCGAGCGCGTCCACGTCGATCGGGACGATCGTCGACTCGAAGTCGCGGCCGAGCGAGCGCAGCATCTCGATGCCGTCCCAGCTCGCGGCGAACTCCTCGTCGATCTGCCGCATGGACTCGCCGACGATCGACTCGGCGCGGTTGCGCATCACGAGGATCTGCCACTGGCCGAGGAACTTGCGGAACTCCATCAGCCGCTCGCCGGCCTCGGTGACCTCGTGCACGACGTCCCGCAGCGTCTGGTTGACCTGCTGTGCCTTGACCGACATCTCCGTCGCGCTCTCGTGCACCGCGTCGCACAGGGCGGGGACCTCGCCGAGGGAGGTGGGCGGCGCGGTGCCGTCGACCACCTCGGCGGCGAACAACGCGACCATGTCGTTGTGCAGCGTCGCCAGGGCGATGCGGAAGCGCAGGTCGGCGATGTAGGAGCGCAGGGCGGCGAGGCGGGGGACCAGGCCTTCGAGGGCGCGGACGGCGTTGTGCGCCGGGGTCGCCATCACCTCGGCGACGTTGCGCAGGACCGCGGCCCGCTCAACCATCGCCGACGCCTGCTGGGCGGTGGCGACGGCGTTCTGCAGCCGGCGGGCGACGCCGAGCACGGTGGTGGACGACTCGACGAGCCGATCGCTGATCGCCCGGTAGCCCTCGAGGCGCTGCACCAGGCTCGCCATGAGGTTCTCGAGCGTGCCGGTGGCGGCGAGCACTTCGGCGACCGGTCCCTGGGCCCACGGGCGGGCGAAGGCCGACGACGCGAGCCGGCTGCGCGAGGTGACCTCCGCGGTCAGCGCCTCGGTGAAGAACTCGGACTGCGAGGTGAACCCGAGCTGGGAGTGCAGGAGCTGGTTCAGCTGATCCAGGCCGACGCGGGCCACGTCCCGGCGGTTCAGCCCGTCCTTCGCCGCGCGCGCCTCGATCTCGTTGACGTAGTCGTAGAGCTCCCGCACCGGCTGGAACAGGGGGGCGCGGGTCGGCATCCGGACCGACAGGAAGCCGTCGCCCAGCGGGGTGATGGTCGCGAACACCCAGTAGTGGCTGCCGTCCTTCGACAGGTTCTGCATGTACGCGCCCGCCGGCTGCCCGGCGAGCAGCCGGTCCCACACCATCTGGAAAACACCGGCCGGCATATCCGGGTGGCGGACGATGTTGTGCGGCGCTCCCGTGAGCTCACTGAGTGAGTAACGGGAAACCCGGACGAAGATGGAATTGCCGGTACGGATCAGCCCGCGTCGATCGGTTGTGGAGAAAAACAGCTCCTCCGGGCGGAGGATCTGCTCAACTCCGCTCGGAGCAATCCGCTCGCGAGTCCGATCAGTCATATTGCGATCCTAGGCGCGGACGATGCCCCGCGGGCCGCGGGGCCACGCCGATCCTGCATCGCCAACCCCGGCCCGTGCGCGATCGGTGACGCCGCGTGATCGGGCAGCCGACCCTGTGGGGCGTCCGCACTCAGCCCGTTTCCGACGTCAGGTGCACGGATGTGCGGAAGACGGGGTAGTCCAGGGTCGGTCGGTCGGTGCGTGCGCCGCAGGTCTGGCCGTCTTCCGAGGGGCTCTCCGTCGGGTCAGGGATGTGACCGACACTACAGCCATCGCCGAGATGACGCATTTCCACCGATGAAGAGCCCTGTCCGGATCAACCGTTCAGCTGGGTCGCCATTCCTCCAGAAGGAGTTCGCGACGCACCGTGGTCGGGCGGGCATTCGCTAGAAGATCACGCTCGTGACGGCGGCGAGGGCGAAGCCGACGAGGCCGATGAGCGTCTCCATCACGGTCCACGTCTTCAGCGTGGTCTTGACGTCCATCTCCAGGAACCGTCCGACCAGCCAGAACCCCGAGTCGTTGACGTGGGACAGCACGGTCGCCCCGGCCGCGATCGCGATCACCACGCAGGCCACGTCGATCCGGGACAACCCCGCCGCCGTCACGACGGGGGCGATGAGACCGGCCGTGGTCGTCAGCGCGACCGTCGCTGAACCCTGCGCGATGCGCAGCGCAGCGGAGATGATGAACGCCGCGACGATCACGGGCAGCCCGATCGCGCTGAGGCTCTCGGCGAGGGCGTCGCCGATCCCGCTCGCGCGCAGCACCCCGCCGAACGCGCCACCGGCGCCGGTGATCAGGATGATCGCGCAGACGGGGCCCAGCGAGGAGTTGACGATCGTCTCCACCTCCGCCCGGCTGAACCGCTCCCGGCCGAGCACCACCATGGCCACGAGCGCCGTGATGAGCAGGGCCACCGGCGTCTGGCCGAGCAGGCGAAGCGCACCGACGGTGGCCGCGCCGCCGTCGACGACCCCGGCGGTCGCGAGGGTGTTGAGCCCGGTGTTCAGCAGGATGAGCACGAGTGGCAGGAGCAGCAGCACCAGCACGGTGCTGAACCGAGGGGCGGTGCGCGCGCCGGACGCCCTGGTGCGCACCCCCGGCGCGCCCGGCTCGTCGGTGTTGCCGTCCGGGTCCGGTGCGTCGCCGTGCACGCGCCCATCGGGTTGTCCGCCACCGGCGAGGACGGCCGGGACCGGGAGCTCGAAGCGCCGGCCTGCCCAGCGGCTGAACAGGTAGGACGCGATGTACCAGGTCGGGATGCCGAGCACGATGCCGACGAGGAGCACCAGGCCGATGTCGGCGTCGAGGATCCCGGCGGCGCCGACCGGTCCCGGGTGCGGGGGTACGAAGGCGTGCATGACGGCGAACGCGCCGGCCGACGGCAGCGCGTAGAGCAGCACCGAGCCGCCGAAGCTGCGCGCGACGCTGAAGATGATCGGCAGGAACACGACGAACCCGGCGTCGAAGAAGATCGGGAACCCGAACAGCAGCGACGCGACGCCGAGCGCGAACGGGGCGCGCCGGGCCCCGAACCGCCCCACGAGCGTGTCGGCGAGCACCTGGGCGCCGCCGGTGACCTCCAGCAGCTTCCCGATCATGGCACCGAGCCCGACCAGCAGCGCGACGCTGGCCAGCGTGGTTCCGAAGCCCTCGAGGACGGTGCTGACGACGTCGCCGACCGGGATCCCGGCGACGAGCGCGGTCAGGAAGCTGACCAGGATCAGCGCGACGAACGCGTGCAACCGCAGCCCGATGATCAGCACCAGCAGCAGGGCGACGGCGCCGAGTGCGATCAGCAGGAGCGGCCCTGCGCCGTAGGCCGGGACTACTCCTTCCACGACGCACCCCCGTCGGCGATCGGAGCCGAGCCGGGCAGCCGTGCAGCGGTGGGCAGAACGGGCATCGTCGCGCTTCCTCTCGTCGTAGCGCGTGGTCGGACTCAGAATCGCAGGAACAGCCCCTTCGCGCGCACCCCCGCAGCGGCGCCGGCTGCTCCCGCGCGTCAGCGGCGGCGGCGCACGTGCGCCACGAGCGCTTCCTGGTGGCGCTGCAGGGCCGCGACCAGCTGTGCGTGGTCACGGCCCTGCAGCGCGCGGACGATCGGTTCGTGCAGCGCGATCTGCGCGCCGAACTCCTCGCCGGCGAGCCAGGGCGGGGTCTCCGCCGCGACGATCCAGTCCTCGTACGCCTTGGTCACGACGGCGTCGTGGACGCTCTCGAAGATGCTCGTCAGGTAGCGGTTGTCGGCGAGCTCGACGAAGGCGACGTGGAAGTTGGTGTCGACCGCGATCCACTCCGACGCGCTTCCCCGTGCAGCCGACAGCCGCTCCAACGCGTCCTCGATCCGGCTCACCTGCAGCTGCGGCTTCGCGCTGATCAGGTTCGCGGCCGCGAGCTCGAGCAGGTGCCGCATCTCGACGGCCTCGTCGAGGCTGTCGGGCTCCAGCTCGATCATCATGTGCAGGCCGGTGCCGACCGCCGTCGTCGGTTTGCGCAGGACGAATGCGCCCGAGCCCGGCCGGATCTCGATGAGCCCCGTCACGGCGAGACTCCTCAGCGCCTGGCTGACCGTGGGGCGAGAACTGCCCACGAGTTCGGCGAGGCGCCTCTCCGACGGAAGCCGCGCGCCGATCTCCAGATCGTTCTCGACGATGTAGTCGCGAACCTGGTTCGCCACGCGGTCGGCGACTCTGCTGACGGGTTCGACGTGGAAGTTCTCGCGGTACTCCTCGTCCTTCGCCCGGCGGGCGGCCGCGGTCCTCTCCGATTTGGACGGCACGCCACGCGCCATCAACACTCCTCGTCCTCGAAATTCGTCGGCGATCCAGGTCGGCTGGGGAGGCCGTTCGTCCTCGCCCCGCCGGTNTGATTTCACCGCATGGTCACGAACTTCAACTCGGTCATCTCCTCCATCGCGAACCGGGGGCCCTCCCGGGTGTTCCCCGATTCCTTCACGCCGCCGTACGGCTGCTGATCGGCGCGGACGGTCGGGACATCGTTGATGTACACGCTGCCGAACTCGAGTTCGTCGATCGCCCGGAGCGCGTGCTGCAGGTTCGTGGTGAACACGCCCGCGTTCAGCCCGAAATCGGAGTCGTTCGCGGCGGCGATGGCCTCACCGAAGTCCGTGAACGTGTTGACCGTCACGACCGGGCCGAAGACCTCCTGGCACTGGATCTTCGCCGTCCGGTCCACGTCGCGCAGGATCGTGGGGGAGACCACCGCGCCCGAGCGGTCGCCGCCCACGACGAGCCGGGCGCCGCCGGCGACGGCCTCGGTGATCCACTTCTCCACCCGGACGGCTTCGCCCTCGTTGATGACGGCGGACACGTCGACGGCCTCGTCGAGCGGGTCGCCCACCACGAGCTCGCGGGTCGCCGCGGCCAGCCGCTCGGTGAACGCGTCGACGACGTCCTCATGGACGAAGATGCGCTGCGTGGAGACGCAGGACTGGCCGGCCTGCACGTATCCGCCGAAGACGGCCTGATCGGCCGCCGCCGCCCAGTCCGACTCCCGGTCGACGATGAGCGGTGCGTTCGAGCCGAGCTCCAGCCGCACCTTCTTCTTGGGCGCCGCCGCGGCGATGCCCCAGCCGACCTGGGGCGACCCGGTGAAGGTCACGTACGCGACGTCCGGGTGGGTGGCAACGGCATGACCGACCTGCGAACCCGATCCGCAGACGACGTTGAGCCAGCCCGCGGGCAGGCCGGCTGCGTGGAACACCTGGGCGAGCAGCAGCGACGACAGCGGGGTCTGGGTGGCCGGCTTGAGCACGACCGGGCAGCCGACGGCGAGCGCCGGGGCCACCTTGTGCACCACGAGGTTGAGCGGGAAGTTGAACGGGGCGATCGCGCCGACGACGCCGATCGGGACCCGCTTCGTGAACGTCGTCCGGCCTGCGCCGCCCGCCGTCGCGTCGAGCGGGACGCTCTCCACGCCCAGCGTGCGGGCGGCGGCGACGGAGAACCTGATCGTGTCGACGGCGCGGCCGACCTCCACGCGGGCGGTCCGGATGGGTTTCGCGCACTCGAGCGCGATCGTCCGGGCGAACTCCTCGCGGCGCGCGCCGATGGCGACCGCCGCCGCTTCGAGGACCTCGAGCCGCCGGTGGAGCGGCAGTCCGCTGCGCAGGGCGGCGCCGGCGGCGCGGACCGCGCGGTCGACGTCCGTGCTCCCCCCGACGGGGACGACCGCGAGGGTCCGTCCGTCGAACGGTGCGGTGAGCGGCGCGGTGCCGTTCTCCCCTCGGGCGACCCATTCGCCGTCGATGTACATGGCCGTGGGGCCGTCGTACGCCATGTGTTTTCCCTTCGAACTGCCGACCGGCCTACCCGTGCTGGGCGCAACCGTCGAGGAGCGCGAGCTGGTCGAGTGAGCTGGAGGTCGGCAGCACGATCAGCTCGTCGAATCCGGCGTCGGTGAGACGCCCTCGCGCATCGGCGAGCTGTTCGTGTCCGATGATGACCTGATCCACGATCCGCTCGACGCCTTCTGCGCCGAGGAATCCGTAGTACTGGTGGATGTGGGTGCGCGCGTGGTCGGCTGCGCGCTCTCCCACTGCACCGTACGCCAGTGCGATCAGCCGGGGGTTTCCGGGCCGGTCCGCACCGGCCCACGCATCCTGCACCTGCCGCGCGAACGCGATGGCGGATCGGAGCCCACCCAGCCCGGCCGCGGAAATCCATCCGCCGCCCCAACGCGCGATCCGACGCAGCGTCGCCGGACCTTGTCCGCCGAACAAGATGCAGGGCAGATCCGGCGTTCGGTCCGGTTCGGGAAGGCGGAAGAACCGGTCGAGCTGGGCGTCGAACTGCTTTCCCCGCGTTTCGAACTCCACGTCCGAGCAGACGTAGTCGTCGGCGCGGCGGCCGACGCCCAGGCCGACGTCGAACCGCCCCCCGGAGAACTGGTCGAGGTTGATGATCTGCTTGCGCAGCAGCTCGCCGTTGCCGCGCAGCGGCGCGACGACGACGCTCGCGAGCAGGCGCACCCGGCGGGTGACCGCGGCGGCGGCCGCCAGTGCCAGCAGAGCGTCCAGGCTCGGGTAGTTGAGCCGATCGATGCACGAGAGCGTGCTGGCCCCGCGCTGCTCGGCCTCCAGGCACCACCGGGACAGCTCAGGTGCGGTGGGTGGGCCGATGGTCGTGGGGATCCCGAGTCCGAGACGTACTGGCATCGCCGGGCCTCCTTTGGCAAAGTGGCTTTGCCAATCTAGCCTTCTGTCGCGTGGGCCGGCAAGGTCCCCGCTCCCGGTGGGCGCCGTCGTGGGCTCGGTGCAAACCGGTTTTCACCTGCGTTTTCCCAACTCTGTCGATCGCCGGATCCAGCAGTCGCGGCGCGGCTGCGGCATCCGACCGAGCGGCGAATCTCGCTCGGGTGGTTGACATCTCTGTAACACGACCCACACCATATCGGCCAAGTGGCTAAGCCAGATTGGAGCCAAGGTTGTCCACGAGCACCGTTCGCGCAGAGACGCCGGCGGCCGGCGATCAGCGGTGGACCGACGACGACATACGGAGAGCGGCCTGGCGGATCCGCCGACGGGCGGTCGACATGGTCGCCAGGGAGGGGTTCGGTTACCTGGGCCAGGCCCTGTCGGCGGCGGAGATCTTCGCCGCGCTGTACCTCGATGCGCTCACCCCTGACGACGATCTCGTCGTCTCACCGGGGCACTACGCGATCGTCCACTACGCCGCGGGCGTCGAGATCGGCCGCATCGACCCGGCGGAGCTGGTGACCTACGGCGTCGACGGTTCCCGGCTGGAGTCCATCGGGACCGAGGGCACCCCAGGACTCACCGCCACCTGCGGAAGCCTCGGGCAGGGGCTGTCCGTCGCGGCCGGGCTGGCCCTCGGCGCCCGGCTGAACGGCAGCGCGAAGCGGGTCTACGCCGTGGTCAGCGACGGCGAGATGGAGGAGGGGCAGACCTGGGAGGCCGCCCTGTTCTCCGCGCACCACGGCCTGGGCAACCTGGTCGTCCTGCTCGACCGCAACGACAGCCAGGTCGACGGCCCGACGCACCAGGTCACGACCCTCGAGCCGGTGACCGACAAGTGGACCGCCTTCGGCTGGGACGTGCACGCCGTGGACGGCCACGACATCGGTGGGCTGCGCGCCGCACTGGGCGCGGCGCAGCGCTCGGCCCGGCCGTCCGTGGTCGTCGCCGAGACCTGGACGCTGTCCGGCCTCGACCACCTCCTCCCGGATGAGGCCGACGGCCACTTCCTCAAGGTCACGCCGGAGCAGATCGAGGCGGCCCGCGCACACCTGACCGAGGCGGAGCGCGACGCGCGCACGGTCGCGCCCGCCCCGTGGACCAGCCGGAAGGGGGAGCGGGCATGACCACCGTGAAGGCCCTGCGCGCGCCGTACACCACCGTCCTCAAGCCCTACGGGTCCGCGCTCGTCGCGCTGGCCAGGCAGAAGCCGAACGTGGTCTGCCTCGGTGCGGACCTGACGCGGCAGACCGAGACCGATCTGTTCCGCGACCAGCTCGGTGAGCGGTTCTTCAACGGGGCGATGAGCGAGCAGAACCTCATGGGGGTGGCCGCCGGTCTCGCTCGGGCTGGGCACCAGGTCTTCGTGAACACCTTCGGCGTGTTCGCCACCCGGCGCCCCTACGAGCAGATCGCGATGCAGATCGCCTACCCCGCGCTCGACGTGAAGATCGTCGGGCTGATGCCGGGGCTGTCCACCCCCGGCGGCCCCAGCCACCAGGCGACCGACGACATCGCGCTGATGCGGGCGCTGCCGAACATGACGGTGGTCGACGTCGCCGACGCCCGGGAGATCCCGCAGGCGGTCACCGCCATCTCCGAGATCCCCGGCCCGGTCTACCTGCGGCTGAAGCGCGGGGAGATCCCGGTGCTCTTCGACGAGGACCACCGGCTCGACCTCGACAACGTGGTCGTCGTCGACGGCGAGACCGCACCCGATGAGCCCGTCGACCTCACGATCTTCGCGACGGGCATGATGGTCGCCACCGCCCTCGCCGCGGCCGACGCCCTCCGCGGGATCGGCATCAGCGTCGACGTCGTCAACGTCGCCTGCCTCAAGCCGCTCGACACCGCCGGTGTGCTGCGCGAGGTGCGGCGGTCGAAGGCGGTCGTCACCGCGGAGAACCACAGCGTGATCGGCGGCCTCGGCAGCGCGGTGGCCGAGGTGATCGCCGAGGCCGGCCTGGCGGTCCCGTTCCGCCGGGTCGGCATCCAGGACACGTTCGCCCGCGCCGCGAGCGCTCGCTACCTCTTCGAGCACTACGGCCTCGGCAGCCAGCACCTGGTCGACACGGCGGCCGCCCTGTGCGGGCGGAGCGCGCCCTTCCCGAAGGTCGCCGAGGTGCGCCACGAGGTCGGCGCCTACTCGCCCGTCTGAGCCGGCGGCGCAGCAGACCTTCACCATCCCCGATCCACGAGGAGAACCACGTGACTGCAACCGAGTCCAGCCTGTTCACGGGCTGGCGGCCGAGCGAGGTCGGCAACCACTCCGTTCCGGTGGGCTCGCCGGGGACCACCATGGCCGTCGACTGGGAGCGCCGGATCGACTTCGACCGGCTGCGCACCCAGCGGCTCAACCGGGCCCTCGACGCCCTCGAGAGCAGTGAGCTCGGCGCTCTGCTGCTGTTCGACATGAACAACATCCGCTACACGACCGCCACCCACATCGGGAACTGGGCGCGGGACAAGCTCTTCCGGATGGCCCTGCTCATGCGCGGGCAGGCGCCGATCCTGTGGGACATCGGCTCGGCCGCGCGGCTGCACCAGACGCAGGCTCCGTGGCTGCCCACCGACAGCTGGCGGGCCGGCCTGTCGACCTGGCGCGGCGCGATCGACGAGGAGGCGGGCGTCCAGCGCGGCAACGCCGAGAAGGTCGCCGACCTGCTCCGCGAGCACGGGCTGGCGAACGAGCCGATCGGGATCGACGTCGTCGAGCTGCCCATGCTCAAGGCGCTGGAGGCCGAGGGCCTCACGATCGTCGACGGTCAGAGCCTGATGCTGGACGCCCGGTCGATCAAGACCGTCGACGAGATCGCTCTGCTCGACCACGCCGCCGCGTGCGTCGACGCCGCCTACGAGGAGCTCTACCGGTTCCTGCGGGTCGGCACCCGGGAGAACGAGGCCGTCGCGCTGGTCAACAAGGTCCTCTACGAGCTGGGCAGCGAAGAGGTGGAGGCGGTCAACGCGATCAGCGGCGAGCGGTGCAGCCCGCACCCGCACGTGTTCAGCGACCGGATGATCCGGCCGATGGACACCGCCTACTTCGACATCGTCCACTCCTACATGGGCTACCGGACCTGCTACTACCGCACGCTGAACGTCGGCGGCTCGACCCCGGCGCAGCGCGACGCGTACAAGCGGGCGCGCGAGTACATCGACCTGGCCATCAGCGAGGTGAAGCCGGGCGTGCTCACCTCGGACATCGTCAAGCACTTCCCGGCCGCGCAGGAGTTCGGCTTCGCCAGCGAGGAGGAGGCCTTCGGGCTGCAGTACTGCCACGGCGTGGGCCTGTCGGTCTGGGAGAAGCCCCTCATGAGCCGCTACCACTCCTTCGAGCACCCGGTCGAGATCAAGGAAGGCATGGTCTTCGCGCTCGAGACCTACTGGCCGACCGCGGACGGCTCCTCGGCGGCGCGCATCGAGGAGGAGGTCGAGGTGACCGCCACCGGGGCGCGGGTGATCACCCGCTTCCCGGCGGACGAGCTGCTGGTGACCGGGACCCGGTACTGGAACGGCGTCGACTTCCCCGAGATCAAGGCGCCGACCGGGCGCGGCAACGCGTCCGGGGCGGCCGCCACCAACGGATCCGGCGGGGTCTGAGCCATGGTGCGAACGATCCGTCTTCGGCGCCTCGTGGCCGCCGCGGCAGCCGTCGCGGCGTCGGTGCTCGTCCTGGCCGCCTGCGGGGAGGCGCCGGCCTCCGGCGGGGCCCGCGACGGCGGCAAGCCGCTGATCATCATGGCGCAGGGCGCGGGCGAGATCACGTTCTCGCAGACCGTGGCCGACGGTGTCGTGGCGGCGGCTCAGAGGGCCGGCTTCGACATCGAGATGCTCGACAACGAGGCGGACGCGGCCAAGGCCGTCGAGAACGCGCGGACCGCCGCGCTGAAGAAGCCCGACCTGTTCATCGAGTACAACCTCAACCCGGACAGCAACCAGCGGGTCGGTCAGATCATGGCGGACGCCGGGGTCCCGGTGCTGGCCATCCAGTACGGCATGCCCGGTGCGCCGCTCTTCGGGCTGGACAACCGGGCCGTCGGGGCGACCGGCGGGGCCGGGGTGGCCGAGGCAGCCGTCGCCGAGTGGGGCGCCGACGCGATCGCGAAGGCGATGGTCCTCAACTTCGTCGAGGGCGGCCAGGTCAACCTCGACCGCGGTGCGGGTGCCGAGGAGGGCATCCGATCGGTCTTGCCCGACATCGAGATCGTCCAGGGGTCGAGCAAGAGCGACACGGCGGTCGCGGCCCAGGTCGTGAACGCGTTCCTGGTCGCCAACCCGGGTCGCAAGCTCATCCTGTGGTCGCACCTGGACCAGATCTCCATCGCGGCCGCCAACGCGGCCCGAGCCGCGGGCCGCGCCGACGACCTGCTGATCGCGAGCACCGGCGGCGAGGAGTCGATCATCCCGGAGATCCGCAGGCCGGACGGCGTCATCGCGGGCACGACCAGCCTCTTCCCCGGATCGTGGGGAGAGGAGATCATCGCCATCGCCCAGAAGATGATCAACGGTGAGGCGGTCGAGCCCTTCACCCAGCCGTCGAAGATCGTGTTCGTCACGCCGGCGAACGTCGACGAGCACTTCGAGTAGCAGGGAAACGGCCCACATGCATTCGACGACGAATGTGGGCGGCGGCGTGGAGAGCCCGAGCGGGCTCTCCACGCTCCCCGCCGGCGAGCGCACCCACCGGCCCGGCCCGGTGCTCGAGGCTCGCGACGTGCACGTCCGGTTCGGCGGTGTGCACGCCCTCAAGGGGGTGGACATCGCCCTCACGCCCGGTCGCGTCCACGCGCTGCTCGGCGAGAACGGAGCGGGCAAGAGCACGCTCATCAACTGCATCGCGGGCGCGCTGACGCCGACCGCGGGCCAGCTCCGCGTCGACGGGGCACCCGTCGAGCTGAGGAGCCCCGCCGACGCCGCAGCGCACGGCATCAGCGTCATCCACCAGGAGCTCGAGCTGGCCGCCGCGCTCCCCGTGGCCGAGAACGTCATGATCGGTCGGCTGCCGCTGCGGCTCACGGGGGTGGTCGACCGGGCGGAGCTGCTGCGCCGAGCGCGCGAGGCGCTGCGCGACATCGGCCCGCACATCGACGTCCGCGCCCGCGCGGGCGACCTCGAGGTCGCCGACCAGCAGCTGGTGGAGATCGCCAAGGCGCTCGGCCACGGCGGCACCCGGGTCCTCGTCATGGACGAGCCCACGGCCGCGCTCCCGCCTGCGCAGATCGAACGCCTGCTGGACCTGGTCCGGCGGATCGCCGCCCGCGGCGTCGCCGTCCTCTACGTGAGCCACCGCCTCGACGAGGTCCTCGCGATCGCGGACGAGATCTCCGTCCTGCGCGACGGCCGGCTCGTCCGGCACTGCGAACGGACGGAGGCGACCCACCGGTCGATCGTGGCCGACATCGTGGGGCACCTCCCGGAGCCGGTCGACCGGGCCGCGCCGGACGCCGGCGGCGAGATCGTGCTGGAGACGGAGGGCTTCGCCGCCGGGGTCGTGGAGGAGCTCTCGGCCCGGGTCCGCACGGGCGAGGTGGTCGGTTTCTTCGGTCTGCTCGGCGCCGGCCAGCAGACCCTCGCGGAGGCGCTGTTCGGCCTGTGCCCGGCCGCCGCCCGCCGGTTCTCGATGCTGGGTGCCACGTCGGTGCCGGGCTCACCGCGGCGCGCGATCGCCGCGGGCGTGGGCTTCGTGCCGGCCGACCGCAAGGCGGGCGGGCTCGCCCTCGGGCTGTCGCTGACCGAGAACTACCTGCTCGGAGCGTCCCGGCGCGGCCGGTTCGGCGTCGTCGCCCCGCGCCGGGAGCACGACCGCGCGCGGGCGGCCCTGCGCGCCGCGCGGGTGGCGATGCGGTCGGTGACGCAGTGCGCCAAGGAGCTCTCCGGCGGCAACCAGCAGAAGATCGTCCTCGCCCGGTGGATGGACCGGCCGGACACCCGGTTCCTGCTGCTGACCGAGCCGACGCGGGGGGTCGACGTCGGCGCGAAGACCGAGATCCACCGCGATCTGCGCGCCTGGGTGCGCGCCGAGGGCACGGCCCGGGCCGCGGCCCTGTTCAGCGCGGACCCCGAGGAGACGGCGAGCGTCTGCGACCGCGTCTACGTCCTGGCGAAGGGGCGGGTGGTCGCCGAACTCACCGGTTCCGAGATCACCGAGGCCGCGCTCACCGCGGCCGCCCTCGAGGCACCACTGACCGACGACGGTACATCCACCGCACTCACCGACGAGGACCACGGCGATGACGCAGCTTGACGACCGGCCGGTGCCGGCCGGGCCCACCACGGATGACGTTCACAGCAGGGGACGGCGGCTGCGCAGCCTGTTCACCGCGGACCGCGTCGAGGACCTCGCGCTGCTGGCCGTCCTCGTCGCGCTGGGCGTCTTCTTCAGCGCGCGATCGCCGTACTTCCTGTACGCCGACAACCTGAGCAACCTCCTGCTGGCGGTCAGCGTGATCGGCACCATGGCCGCCGTCAGCACGCTGGTCCTCGTCGCCGGTTACCTGGACCTGTCGGTCGGCTCCGCGGCGGCCTTCTCCGCCATCGCCTGCGTGTGGCTGATCGAGGACCACGGGTGGGGGACGGCGGGCGCGATCGCGGTGGCCCTGCTGCTGGGGGTGCTCGCCGGCGCGGTGAACGGCGTCTTCAGCGTCGCGCTGGGCGTGAACCCGATCATCACGACGATCGGCATGCTCTCGGTCCTGCGCGGGCTGTCCTACGTGCTCACCGAGGGCAGCGAGATCCTCGTCCGCGACGAGTTCCTGCTCCGGCTGGGCAGCGGCCGGTTCCTGTCGCTCCCGTACGGCGTGTGGGTCATGTTCGCCGCCTTCGCGGTGGTGGCGTTCGTCGCCCGCTACACCGTCGCCGGCCGGAACCTCTACGCGATCGGGGCGAACCCGCGCGCGGCCCGGCTGGCCGGGATCCCGCTCGGCCGGTACCAGGTCGTCATCCTCGCCGCGAGCGGACTGGCGGCCGCGGTCGGCGGCCTCCTGCTGGTCGGCCAGGCGGGATCGGCGGCCTCGCACGCGGCCACCGGGTACGAGCTGCAGGTGATCACCGCGGTCCTGCTCGGCGGCACCGCCCTCACCGGGGGTAGCGGACGGATCCGCGGCACCTTCCTCGCCGTCCTCATCATCGGCACACTCAACAACGGCATGACCCTGCTGGCCGTGCCGAGCTACTACCAGACCGTCGCGAGCGGGGTCCTGCTCCTCACCGCGGTCGGGATCGCCCAGGCCCGGCAGCGGTTCCGACGAGCGGGAGGTGCGGCATGACGGCCACGGCCGAGACCGAGACGGCGCAGGTCGGGTTCCTCGGGCTGGGGAACATGGGGCGGCCGATGGCCCGGCGCCTGGTCAGCGCCGGGGTGCCGGTCACCGTGTACAACCGGACGACGGCGAAGTGCGCCGAGTTCGCCGACGCGGGCTGTGCGGTGGCCGGCTCGATCGCCGAGATCGGCCGGTGCTCGGTCGTCCTCACCATGCTCGGGACGGACGACGACGTCGCCCAGGTCTACCTGGGCGACGGGGGACTGGTGGCCGGCGCCCGCCCGGGCGCGGTGCTCGTCGACTGCTCGACCATCTCGCCCGGCACGTCGGCGCAGGTCCGCGAACGCTGCGCGGCGGCAGGCGTCCACTTCCTGGCGGCGCCGGTCGCCGGCGGTCCGCCCGTGATCGCGAGCGGTGGTCTCGCGATGGCGGTCAGCGGCGACCGGGCGGCCTTCGACCGCGTCGCGGACGTGCTGCGCACCATCGCCCCGAAGCTCGTCTACGTCGGCCCCGGCGACACCAGCCGGTTGGTCAAGATCTGCCACAACCTGTTGGTCGCCGCGACGCTCGAGGTGCTCGGCGAGCTGTGCGTGCTGGCTGAGGCGCACGGCGTGGAGCGCTCCGACCTGCTGGCGTTCCTGCGCAGCACGGCGATGAGCAGCCGCTTCATCGAGTACAAGGCCCCACTGCTGGAGTCGCTCGACTTCACGCCCGCGTTCAGCAGCAGGCTCATGCAGAAGGACCTCGAGCTCGGGCTCGACCTCGCCGGGCGCACCGACGTGGCGATGCCGGTGACGGCGCAGGTCCACGACACCTTCCGGGCGGCGAACGAGTCCGGGCTCGCCGAGCTGGACGCGGCGTCGATCTACCTGCACCTGGCAGCGCCGTCCGGGCGGAACCGGGCACCGGGGCGGCAGGACGGCGAGCCTGCCGAGGGGCGGTGATGCGTTGTTCCGCGCCGGATATGAGTGCAGTGCCGGGTGTGAGCGCTGGATGTGACCAAGCCCGGCACCCGCCGGGTGTGACGAAGCCGGGCAACCCCTCCCGCCGGCCACCTCCGTGGCCGAGGATCCCCGAGGACCGGGCGTGACCGGAACGTGGCCGGCGAACCACGTTCCGGTCTGCCCGGTCACCGTGTGTAGCGTTCCGATAGGTCCGTAACACGGAGTTTGCACCACCTTAACTCGATCTCTTCCTGCTGGGATCCCAAAACGCTAGATTGGATCCAACCTCAGCAGCCGGCAGGCGTACCCCCGCGCCTGTCACCGGACGACGGACGGGATCTCGATGGTGGAGCAGATCGGAAGCGTTGGTCTGTCGCGGCGAAGCCTGCTTCGCGCCGCGGCGATGATCGGGGCGACGACCGGCGTCGCCTCCTTGATGGCCTCTTGCGGCGTGGCCGACGGCGGCTCGAGCTCCGGCGACGGGGAGCGCAGCGGCGGCACGCTCACCCTGGGCATCGACGGCACGAGCGCGATCAACGACCCGGCGTTCTACACCACCGTCGGCGACTGGATGGCCGTCGACTGCATCTGCCGCGGCCTGACCTTCATCTCCTTCGAGACGACGGAGGTCCAGCCCGACCTCGCCGAGTCCTGGGACATCTCCGCCGACGGCACCACCTACACCTTCCACCTGCGCAAGGGCGTGAAGTTCCACGACGGCACCGAGCTCACGTCCAAGGACGTCGTGGCCAGCTTGAACCGGCAGTTCAACAAGGACGACCCGACCCTGCCCAAGGGTGCCAGCCGGCCGCTGAGCTCCCTGAACGCGACGATCCGCGCGATCGACGACATGACCGTCGAGCTGAAGCTGCCCCGCCCCGACGGCACCACGCTCGCCCGGCTCTCCGACATCGGCGGCCGGATCATCTCCGCGGCTGCGCTGGAGAAGTACGGCGCCGACATCGGCAAGAACCTCGTCGGTGCTGGACCGTTCAAGTTCGTGTCCGCGACCTCCGGCCAGCAGGTCGTCCTCGAGGCCTTCGACGAGTACTACAAGGGCCGCCCCGGCGTCGACCAGCTGGTGCTCAAGCAGGTCCAGGACCCCTCGACGATCGTCAGCTCGCTGATCAGCGGTGACATCTCGGCCACCCAGTTCACGCCGTTCTCGGCGGCGCCGCGGCTGCGCAACGACGACAACGTGACCGTGTACGACACGCCGTTCGGCTTCGACGCGATCATGATGCTGGACGCGCGCAAGCCCGCGCTGAAGGAGCTCGAGGTCCGCCAGGCGATCAACTACGCGATCGACCGGCAGGCGATCATCGACCAGGCCTTCTTCGGCATCGCCGGCCTGCCCAAGGGCTACGCCATCCCGCCCGCGCAGCCCTGCTACGACGAGAGCCTGGCCGACCTGTCCGCCTACGACCCGGACAAGGCGCGCGAGCTCGTCCGGTCGGTCGGCGCGGAGGGCCGGACCCTGCACATCATCGCCGCCAGCGACTCGTGGCACCCGAAGGCGGCGCAGATCGTCAAGCAGAACCTCGAGGACGTCGGCTTCAAGGCCGAGATCGAGACGGTCGAGCCCGCGACCTACTTCTCGCGGATCTTCGACACCAACGGCCAGTTCCACGAGCTGATGATCTGGGAGCGCAACTCCTACGTCCCCGACCCGGACAACATGGTCGGTGCGATGGCCAGCCCGTCGCAGGCGGTCTACAGCAACGCGGCCAGCGGCCTGGGCACCCTCGCGGGCGCGGAGGTGTTCGACGAGCTGCTCTACCAGGCGAAGAACATGCCGTCGGGCCCGGAGCGCACCAAGCTGTACTCGGAGATCCAGCGCAAGTGGGCGACCGAGTACATGACGCTGGTGATGCTGGCGGTCGCCACCAACTTCACCGTGAGCGGCGCGAACGTGAAGGGGCTCAACGTCGACGCGCTCTCCAACTTCCGGTGCTTCCCGGAAGGCGCGCGTGTCTGAGCAGTCCGCGCTCCGCGTGTCGCGGGCGGCGGCGCCGGCCTCGGGCCGCGCCGCCGCCCTGCGGCGGCGGTACCGCCTGCTCCGGCGCCCCCTTGCCCTGGTCAGCTGGGCGATCCTGGTGGCGGTGCTGGTCATCGGGTTCTTCGGGCCGCTGGTCACCGACCTCGACCCGCTCCGCCAGACCAGGGAGGCCTTCCTCCCGATCGGCTCGCCCGGCCACCCGCTGGGCACCGACGACCTCGGCCGCGACGTGCTCGCCCGCATGATCTACGGGGCCCGACCGCTGCTCGTCGTGTCGCTGGTGGCGACCGCGCTGGCGGCGGTCCTGGGCATCGGGATCGGGCTCGTGGCCGGCTACTTCGGCGGCCGCGTGGACTGGTGGCTGATGCGGCTGATCGACCTCGCGGTCGCCTTCCCCTCGATCCTGCTGATCATCCTGATCGTGGCCGGCATGGGTGCGGGCGAGACCGGCCTGACCCTGGGCATCGGGCTCGCCCTCGCCCCGGGATTGGCCCGGCTCGCCCGGGCGCTGGCCCTGCGGGAGTCGGCGAAGGACTACGTGAGCGCAGCGCAGATCGGCGGAGCGCGCACGCCCGGGATCATCCTCACCGAGATCCTGCCGAACGTCGCGGGCCCGCTGCTCGCGCAGTCGATCATGACGCTGTCCACCGCCGCCGGGTTCGCCGCCGGCCTGTCCTACATCGGCCTGGGCATCCAGCCGCCGACCCCGGACTGGGGCTACATGGTGGCCGCCGGGCAGGAGTTCCTCTTCAACGCGCCGCGGCTGGTGCTGCTGCCCGCGCTGGCCACGCTCGTGTTCGTCGTCGCCTGCAACTTCGTCGGCGACGATCTCCGTGACGTGCTCGACCCGAGGAGCAACCGGTGAAGCGCGCGCTGCTGCGGCTGCTGGCCGTGATCCCGGTGCTCCTGGCGCTGTCCACGATCGTGTTCCTCGCGATGCGGTGGATCCCGGGATCACCGGCGACCTCGCTGGCGGCGGGCGGGAACATGAACGCCACCGCGGAGGAGTTCACCCAGAGCGAGGAACGCATCCGGGTCGCGCTGGGACTGGACCAGCCGCTGTGGAAGCAGTACCTGACGTTCCTCGGCGACCTGGTCACCCTCGACTTCGGCACCTCCTTCTACGGCTCCAACTCGGTGCTCAAGCTGGTCGGGGAGGCCCTGCCGGCCACCATCGAGCTGACAGTCGCCGCGATGCTGATCGCGATCCTCATCGGGGTCGTGACCGGGGTCATCGCGGCGTGGAAGAAGGACACCGTCGTCGACGGGGCCATCCGCGTCGGTGCCACGGTCAGCTTCTCGCTGCCCTGGTTCGCGCTGGGGATCCTCGGGGTGGTCGTCTTCGGGGTGGTGCTGGGGTGGCTGCCGATCATCGGCCGCCTGCCCAACAGCCTCGGCTACCACCCCACGACCGGCTTCGTGCTGCTCGACGCGATCCTGCAGAACCGGCCGGAGCTGGTCTGGCCGTGGGTCAAGCACCTGATCCTCCCGGCGACCACGCTGGCGCTGTCGATGGCCGGGTTCATCACCCGCATCGTGCGCACGGCGGTGCTGGAGGTGCTGGGCGACGACTTCGTCCGCACCGCCCGGATGAAGGGCCTGAGCGAGAGCGCCGTCCTGCGCCACCACGTGCTCCGCAACGCGGCGCTGCCGATCGTCACCGTCCTCGGCCTGCAGTTCGGTGCGCTGCTCGGCGGATCGCTGATCACCGAGATGGTGTTCGCCTACCCCGGGGTCGGCAACCTGCTCGTCTCCGCGGTGCACCAGCGCGACTACCCGATCGTCCAGGGCGCCGCGCTCGCGGTGGCCTTCCTCTTCGTGATGGTCAACGTCGTGGTCGACCTGCTCTACCTGGTCCTCGACCCCCGTCTGCGAAAGGTGACCGCATGAGTGCCAACGGCCACCCGGTCGGCATCGTGTTCGTCCACGGCATGGGCGGCACGGCGAGCACGTGGGCGCTGGTCGAGCCGTTGCTCAAGGAGCGCGGCCACGCGACGGTGTGCGTCACCAACCCGTTGACGACGCTCTCCGCCGACGTCGCCGCGACGACGCGGGCGATCGACGAGCTGCCCGAGGGCCCGGTCCTGCTCGTCGGCCACTCCTACGGCGGCGCGGTCATCACCAACGCCGGCCGCGATCCGCGGGTGGCGGGCCTGGTCTACGTCGCCGCGTTCGCCCCCGCCGAGGGCGAGTCGGTCAACCAGATCGTGGAGCGCTACCCGCCGGCCGAGGCCGCCAAGTACATGCTGCGCGGTCCGAACGGGGAGTGGCGCTCCGACGGATCGGCCGCCTACTGGGCCGAGGTCGCCTTCGACCTGCCGGAGCACATGCGGGACACGATCGCGGACGAGCGGCGCGACTCGGCGAACGCGATCTTCACCGAGCCGACCGGCGAACCGGCGTGGGCCACCCGGCCGACCTGGTACGTCGTCGCGGAGTCGGACAAGACGCTGCGCCCCGACACCCAGCGCGACATGGCGCGGCGCACCGGCGGCGCGGTCTACACCTTCCCCGGCAGCCACTACACGCCGTGGACGCAGCCGGTCCAGGTGGCCGGGGTCGTCGCCGCGGCCGCGGACGCCGTCGCCGCCGGTGCCCCGCTGCCGAGCACCGTCGAGGCGGGGAGCGGATCGTGACCGCCGTGTCCGACGTGTCCAAGACCGGCGAGCCCGCAGCGAACGGCCGCGTCGCCGGTGACGAGGTGCTGCGGGTGCGCGACCTGCACGTCACCTTCGACGTCCGGGCCGGCCGGCTCCCCGCGGTGGCCGGCGTCGACCTGACCCTGCGCCGCGGCGAGGTGCTGGCGCTGGTCGGCGAGTCCGGGTCGGGCAAGTCCGCGCTGTCCATGGCGCTCGTGGGCCTGAACCGGGGCCCGCGCACCACGATCACCGGCAGCGTCGAGTTCAACGGCATGGACCTGGTCCGCGCCTCCGACCGCGAGCTGCGCAAGGTCCGCGGCAACGGCATCGCCGTGGTGTTCCAGGACGCGCTCGCTGCGCTCAACCCCCTGCACCGCGCCGGGGCCCAGGTCGCCGAGATGATCACGACGCACCGCGCGGTGGGCAAGGACGCGGCGTGGAACCGCGCGATCGAGCTGTTCACCGACGTCGGCATGGCCGATCCGCACCGCGCTGTGCGGGCCTACCCGCACGAGCTGTCCGGCGGCATGCGGCAGCGGGTGATGATCGCCCTCGGCCTGGCCAACAACCCGGACGTGCTCATCGCCGACGAGCCGACGACCGCGCTCGACGTGACGATCCAGGCCCAGGTGCTGGAGGTGCTCAAGGAGCTGCAGCGCGAGCACCACACGTCGATCATCCTGATCACCCACGACCTGGGCGTCGTCGCGGAGGTCGCCGACCGGATCGCGGTGATGTACGCCGGGCGGATCGTCGAGTACGGCACCCGCGACCAGGTGCTCTTCGATCCGCAGCACCCCTACACCCGCGGCCTGCTGGACGTGGTCCCCTCCCTCACCGGACCGGTGACCGGGCGGCTCTCGGCCATCCCCGGCAGCGCGGTGACCGGGGTGGAGCGCCCGCCGGGCTGCGCGTTCGCGCCGCGCTGCCGCTTGGCCGGGCCGGAGTGCGAGCAGCCGGTGGAGCTGCGGCAGCGGGGCGGCGAGCAGGGCCACCTCGACGCGTGCACCAAGGAGGACCACCGGTGACCGCCGTGGCGGGGAAGCCGACCCGGACACCGTCGAGCACGGCGCTCGTCGCGGTCGACGGCCTCACGGTCGAGTACCGGCGCGGCCGGGAGACGTTCGAGGCGCTGCGCGGGGTGAGCCTCGACATCCACGAGGGGGAGACGCTCGCCCTCGTCGGCGAGTCGGGCTGCGGCAAGTCGACCTTCGGCCGGACGCTGCTGCGCCTGGAGCGCGCGACCGCGGGGGAGGTCCGCTACCGCGGGGTCGATCTGCTGAAGCTGCGCGGGGTCGAGCTGCGCCGCACCCGCGCCGAGCTGCAGATGGTCTTCCAGGACCCGTTCTCCTCGCTCAACCCGCGCCGCAAGGTCGTCGACATCGTCGCCGCGCCGCTGCGCCACGCCCGCGGCATGAGCAGAGCGGAAGCGCGCGCGGAGGCGCTGACGATCCTCGAGCGGGTCGGGCTCGGCGCGGAGGCCGCCAACCGGCGGCCGGCCGAGTTCTCCGGCGGGCAGCGCCAGCGCATCGGGATCGCCAGGGCACTGGTGTCGCGGCCGCGGTTCGTGGTCGCCGACGAGCCGGTCTCGGCGCTCGACGTGTCGGTGCAGGCGCAGGTGGTCAACCTGCTCGCCGATCTCGCCGACGAGTACCTGTTGACGGTCCTGTTCATCTCGCACGATCTCGGCGTGGTGCGCCACGTGGCCGACCGGGTCGCGCTGATGTACCTCGGACAGATCGTCGAGATCGCCGACCGGGACGTGTTCTTCTCCGGCCCCGCCCACCCCTACGGCGAGGCGCTGCTGTCCGCGGTGCCCGTCGTGGAGCGCACCCGCAGCCGCGAGCGCATCGTCTTGGGCGGCGACCTCCCCGACCCCGTGCACCCGCCGGCGGGGTGCTTGTTCTCCACCCGGTGCCCGCTCGCCGACGAGCACTGCCGCACCGCCCGGCCCGAGATGCGCGACATCGCGCCCGGGCGGCAGGTCCGCTGCCACTACCCGAAGGGATTCTCGTGATCATCGACGCCTACAACACGACGCAGGACGTCCGGGGCCGCTCGGACTACCTGACCGGTGCGCGTCGGGGTGAGGCGCCGCCGCCGTACGTGCCGTTCGATCCCCAGCGGATCCTCACCCGCATGGACGCCGCCGGCGTCGACATGGCGATGATCTGCTCGCTGGCCCAGCGCATCGAGAACGACCACATCATCAAGCTCGTCCGCCAGCACCCGGACCGGTTCTTCGGGTTCGGCATGGTGCTGCCGCAGGACGACCACTGCCTCGACGAGCTGCAGCGCATCCGCGACGAGGGCCTGGTCGGGCTCAAGCTGCACCCCAGCCTGCACGGCTACCACGTCGCCGACCACGGCCTGCTCGACCCGATCTTCGACAAGTGCGCCGAGCTGGGCATGCCGGTGCTGATCAACGCGCTCGACGACGCGTTCTGCCACCCGCTGGCGATCGAGGAGGTCGCCAAGCACTACCCGACCGTACCGACGATCATCGCCCACATGGGCGCGGTCTGGAACGTGCCCGAGGCGATCATCGTGTCCGAGCGCAACCCGCACATCTACCTGGAGACCTCGGCGACCCTGATCGCCGACGTCCGCCGCGCCTACGCCCGGCTCGGCCCGGAGAAGCTCCTGCTGGGCACCGAGTGGCCGGGCTCGGACTTCGACCTGGAGCGGATGAAGATCGCCAAGGCGATCCCGGACGAGGCCGACCGCGCCCTCGTCGAGGGCGGCAACATGGCCAAGATCCTCGGGCTGGCGAAGTGACGGTGCTGGACGCGCGGCCGCAGGCCGTCACACCGCCCGCCGAGATGCCGCCGCAGGACGTCGCGCTGCTGCGCGCCGCGGAGGACCTGCTGGCGCGGGTCTGGGTGGGCGGACGGCACGAGGTCGCGACCGCGCTGCGGCTCGCCGACGGCTCGGTCCACCGGGGCGTGCACCTGGAGGGCTCGTGCCGGCGCAGCTCGATCTGCGCGGAGGGTGTCGCGATGGGCGCCGCGCGCACCGCGGTGCCGGACGGCCCGCTCGCGATCGAGGCCGTGGTGTCGGTGCAGATCAAGCCGGCCGGTCGGTTCCGGATCATCGCGCCCTGCGGGGTGTGTCGGGAGTTGATCAGCGACTACGCCCCCGACTGCCCGGATCTGGCTGACCCGCCCCGACGACGACGCCATCGTCACCCGGCCCGCCCTCGGCCTGCTGCCCGACAAGACCCGGCGGGCCTGGTGACCCGCACGACGACTCCAGGAGAGGACATGAGTGAGCCGCAGGTGGTCCTGCGCCAGGACCCGCAGCCGACTGGGCGGCCGATCCGCTGGGAGGAGCTGACCTACCCGGCGATCGCCGAGCTCGTCGATCGGATCAACGCGATCATGATCCCGGTGGGCGCCGTCGAGCAGCACGGCCCCCACCTGCCGCTGAACGTCGACACACTGATCACCACCGCGGTGACCGAGGCGGTCTCCGCGGCGACCGGCGTGCCGCTGACGCCGCCGCTGTCGTTCGGCGTGTCCGGCTCGCACGGCGCGTTCCCCGGCAACATCACGATCCAGCCGGAGACGATGATCGCCTACGTCCACGACGTCCTGGAGTCGCTCTACGCCAGCGGCGTCCGGCAGTTCATCACCGTCTCCGGGCACATCTGGAACCACGGCGCTCTGGACGTGGCGCTGGAGAAGCTGCGCGTCGCCCACGATGACGTCCGGGTGCGGGCGATCGCCTACGTGACGATGTACCCCGGGCCCGAGGTCGACGGCCGCGTCACCTACGGCCGCGGCCTGATGCACGCCAACTACTTCGAGACCTCGGTGATGCTGCACCTGCGTCCCGACCTGGTCCACCTGGAGCGGGCGACCTCGCACCTCGACGTCGACAGCTTCTGGGACTACCGGATGGACCAGGTCAGCGAGGTCGGAGTGTGGGGCCGCGACGTCCACCTGGCCACCGCCGAGCACGGCAAGGACGAGTTCGAACGGTGCGTGCGCACCACCGCGGAGGCGGTGGCCGCCGCCGTCCGGGAGCCGTGGCCGTCGCGGACGCACCGGCCCACCAGCTGACCCGACAGGAGACTCACGTGAAGATCTACGACCTCACCCTCCCCATCCACCCCGACATGCTCCACTGGGGCAAGAAGCCGGAGATCCACATCGTCGAGTCGATCGAGCGCGGCGACGCGTCCAACGTCACCCGCTGGCTCATCGGCGCGCACACCGGCACCCACGTGGACGCCCCGCACCACTTCGTCAACGGCGCGCAGGCGGTCGACGAGATCGAGCTGGAGACCCTGGTCGGGCAGACCGCCGTCGTGGACATGCTGGGGGTCGAGGGCGACATCACCGTCGACGACCTGGAGGCCGCGGGGGTGCGCGGCAAGGAGCGCGTCCTGTTCAAGACCACCAACTCCGCGCCGGGCGGCCCGCTGCACCTGACCGAGAAGGTCCCCGACTGGGTGGGCGTGACGCCGGACGCGGCGCAGTGGATCGTCGACAACGGGGTCAAGCTGGTCGGGATCGACTACCTCACCATCGAGGCGCCCTCCCACACCGACACCTGGAAGACCCACGACGTCCTGCTGCGCGCGGGCGTGATCATCGTCGAGAACCTGGTGCTGACCGACGTCCCCGCGCAGGAGCACTTCATGGTGTGCCTCCCGGCGAAGCTGAAGGGCGCCGACGGCGCCTTCGCCCGGACCGTGCTGATCGACCAGGACTGAGCGGTGCCGACGAAAGCTCACTCGGTCGCGGTCGCGGCGCCCCACCAGGCGGCGGTGGACGCCGCGGCCGAGGCGGTCGCGGCGGGCGGCTCCCCGGCGGACGCCGCCGTCGCTGCGGCCGCCGTCCTCGCGGTCGTCTACCCCCACCAGTGCTCGCTGGGCGGCGACCTGATCGCGCTGGCCCGCCCTGCCGGCACCGGCGAGGTGCACGCGGTGCTCTCCGCCGGCGCGGCCCCGCGGAACATCGACGTCGCAGCGCTGCGCGCGGCGAGCGACCGCATGCCGCCGGGCGGGCCGCTGTCCGTGACGGTGCCGGGCGCGGTCGCGGGCCTGCGGGAGATCTCCCGGCGCTGGGGGCAGCTCGCCTGGGCCGACCTGCTCCGCTCGGCGATCCGCTTGGCCCGGGACGGTGCCCCGGTGAGCGCCGGGATGGCCCGCGCGATCCGGTCCCGCGCCGAGGTCCTCGACCGCGACCCCGGGCTCGCGGCGCTGGTGCGGCCCGGCGGCCGGTCACTGTCGGAGGGAGAGCGGTTCGTCCAGCCGGCGCTCGCCCGGACGCTGGAGCGGGTCGCAGAGGATCCCGACGGCTTCTACCGCGGCGCGCTCGCCGCCGACGTCGCCGCGGGGCTGGCCGCCCTCGGCTCCCCGGTCGACGCCGACGACCTGGCCGCGCACGAAGCTGAGGTCACCCGGCCGCTGACGGCCGAGCGCGCCGGGAGCCGCTGGTTCGTCGCGCCGCCCCCGAGCCAGGGTGCGCTGTTCCTCGCCGCGCTCACCGGGGCCCCCGACGGGACCCCGGCCGCCCTGGTGCGCAGCGCTCGCGCCGCCGAGCTGGCGCGCGACGCCCACCTCGGCGATCCGCGGGGCGGCCCGATCGACGTCGACGCGCTGCTCGCCGGGCGGTCCGAGCCGGGCGCCGCTCACCCGGTGCCGGTCGCGGCCGGGGACACGGTCGCGGTGACCGCCGTCGGCACCGACGGCACCGCGGTCTCACTGATCATGAGCGTCTACCAGAGCTTCGGCGCCGGGATCATGGACCCCGCCACCGGGCTGATCTTCCACAACCGCGGCTCCGCGTTCCGGCTCGAGGCCGGCCACCCCGGCGTGGTCGGCCCGGGGGTGCGGCCGCCGCACACGCTCTGCCCGGTGATCGGCGAGGCCGACGGCATCGTGGTGGCGCTGGGCTGCCAGGGCGGCCGGGCTCAGCCGTGGATCCTCGCCCAGGTGGCCGACGGCACGGTGACGTCCGACGACCTGACCGGGCTCGTCGGGCGGCCGCGCTGGGTGATCGGATCGCGCGAGTTGGGCCGGCAGCGGCCGACGCTGATGGCTGAGCCGGGAGCGCCCGAGGCGGCGGCCGAAGCCGCCCGCGAGCTGGGGCTGGACGTGGCCGCCTGGCCGGGACCGGACGACGACGCCGGGCACGTGCAGGTCGCCCGGGTGCGCGGTGGCATCCTCGACGCGGCGAGCGACCCGCGTGCGGACGGACGGGCGGTCGTGGCGTGAGCGGCCTGATCATCCGCGGGGACGTCCACACGCGTGATCCCGCGTGCCCGCGCGTGGAGGCGGTCGGCATCGCGGGCGGGACGATCGCGGCCCTGGGGACCGCGGCGGAGGCCGCCGCTGCGCTGCCCGGCGCCGAACTGCTGGACCTCGGCGGGCACGTCCTGCCGGGGTTCGTCGACACCCACGTGCACGCCCAGTGGCTCGGCCGGAGCCTCTCGTGGCTGGTGCTGGACGACGCCACGTCGATCGGCGAGATCCAGCGGCGGCTGCGGGCCGCCGCCGACGCCGAGCCGGGGGACACCTGGATCCAGGGCGATGCCGGGTTCTCGATCACCGATCTCGCCGAGGGGCGGCTGCCGACGGCCGACGAGCTGGAGGCGGCGGTACCGGGTCGACCGGTGTTCCTGGATCGGCGCGGGCACGACGCGCTGATCAACCGCACGGCGGCGCGCATCGCCGGGCTCGGCGACGACCACGACGGCCTGCTCCAGGAGCACGCCCAGGTGGACCGGGTCCGCCGGCACGTCCCCGCGCCGGACGAGGCGACCCGCCGCCGCTGGGTGGCGGCCGGAACGGCGGAGCTGCGCCGGCACGGCATCACCCGCGCTCAGGACCCTGCGGTGACCGCGGACGACTTCGACGTGTGGGTGGACGCCCACCGCCGCGGTGAGGTGCACGTGCGGATGACGCTGATGCCGCTGGGCGGCCCCGACGTGGCCCCGCAGGCGCTGCACGCCCGCGCCGCGCAGGCGCTCGCCGGGGTCGACCCGGCGTTCCTGGCACGGGGCCCGGCGAAGCTGTTCCTCGACGGCGGCGGCTCGCTGGGCACCGCGATGCGGCACCGGCCGTGGCCGCGGACCGGCAGCAGCGGCGTGCAGTCCACCCCCACCGAGACGCTGCGCGCCTACGCGGCGCACGCGGCGGCGACGGGGGAGGGGCTGGGCGTCCACGCGGTGGGCGACGCGGCGATCGACCTGGTCGTGGACGTGGCGATCGAGACCGGCGCCTGCCGCAGCGTCCACCTCATCCACGCCTACCTCGCGCCCACCGACGCGGCGATCCGCCGCTGCGCGGAGCACGGCATCGCCGTCTCGGCGCACCCCGCGCTGTACTGGCAGGTCGGCCCCGACCTGCTCGACCAGCTGCCCGAGGAGGAAGTGGCCGCCAGCAACCCGCTGCGGCGCTGGCTGGACGCCGGCGTCACGGTGCTGGGCGGGTCCGACGCCCCGGGCCCGCCGGTCGGTGTGCTGTTCGGGATGTGGCAGGCCCGC
>Ga0065720_1019326_pt1 | contig 28396 bp, 32 predicted proteins | sample Thericmetagenome_FD_59107 | JGI IMG/M metagenome (GOLD analysis project Ga0065720, IMG submission 59107) | Thermophilic microbial communities from the Joint Bioenergy Institute, California, USA of rice/straw/compost enrichment - eDNA_2 v2... | ecosystem: Engineered > Solid waste > Grass >... | reverse complement strand
CTGAGTGCAGATTATGGCCGCACTCAGACGAAGAAACATTATAAATCTGAACCGATTCAGTCATATTATCGTATTAAAGCAACAATTCAACAAGCGCTACCACTGACTCTGAGACCAAGATTGAAGTGCCTTGTAGGCAGTAATATTGGAGAAGCAATTCCATTAGAAATGACTGTAAGAATCTTGAAAATAAACAAAAATATTAGGAACATGTTGATATTGTGGGAAGAGGGGAGCTAAAAAGAGTAAAAGGTGCTCAAGTTATATCAATGATTAGGATGGGGTTACTGTGCAAATTTCTGATCCAAAAATAAGTGAAAGACACCTTAGCATAAAGTATATTGGAAATTATGACTATGAAGTCAAGGACTTAAACAGCAGCACAGGTGAGTTAAAAAAGATATACATAAAGAATATTTAGGAACATGGATTGGTCTTAAAGCTGGAGAGGCAGAGGAGCTTGTCTTCAACAAAATATATGAATTAGGACCTTATAGATTTGTCTTTTTCAAGGGTATATTTGAAAAAGTGAAATAATTAACTGAAAGGGCCTCTTATCAATGACATCGAAGAGTTCTTAGACATGCTGGATATGGTCAACCTAACAGATGAGCTTTATTCTTTTGGGATAACAAAACTTTCGCAACTGATCAGCATGACGAGCCTGATGTGGGAGGCAGTAATAGATTAGATGATGCACGTTTTAATCTAATAGATCAACTTACCCATGCATGAAAAGAGAGAATTACAATTCCAAACTCAGAAATTTGCAAAAGCTTATGAAAGTGAAAATTTCCAAGATTTTAGAGTGATAATGAGAGTCGGTTATGCTAATAAGCAGACCAGCAATTTTATTGAAGTAAGCAATGAGATTCTTTTCTAAGGATAGTTTGGGTTAAAAGGATTGAAAGTGGGATATAATGCACTCTGTGACTACAAAATTGACAGGCTAGAAAAAGGACGACCAGAAGTAGAATTTGAAATTCAGTATGTGACAGGGCAATACTACCTCTATATTCATCCTTCTTTGGGCAAAATGGCCATGATGAGAAAACTTGAGCCAGAAGAAAAATACACCTTAAGGCCAGATGAGATTATTTTGTTTGGAAGCATGGCTTTCAGATATGACATGTACTGAATATGAAATTGTTATGACCATTAGATTTGACTTGAGTTTCATTTCAGAAGTGGGGAATAGAGCAACAAATGAAGATAGATATATTATCAAGCAAAACTTTCCTGTGTCAAATCATTTGCAAGGATCGTTATTTTGTGTTATTGACGGGTAAGCTATCATAGCAACCTAATTGAAAAGTCAAGATTTGGTGGAGATGAATGTGCTGTCTTTTTAGAGAAAAACTTACCTTTTGTTTTGAAGAGACAATTTGAAAATGAACTTGATAAAAGCTACAACATTTTTGAAACATTTACTGGACTCATAAAGAAGGTAGATTATTAAAGATCTTGATTTATCTTCAGGCTTTCTCAGAACTTGACCTGGAGTTCCACAATAAATACCCTAAGCAGTCTTTCGCATGTGGGGCAACCTTATGTATGGTATTGCTCATTGGTAAGCATATTTTATTTAAAGTATTATTATAAGGTGAAATCGTATTTTGTGTCAATGTTGGAGATTGTAGAGCTTTAGTCTCCAAAAAAGATGTTATTTGTGAATTAAGTGTGGATCATAAGCCTGTACAATGCTATTGGATGTTACTCATATTTTAGTCCAGGCCTGATGAGAAAGAAAGAATAGAGAGTTTGGGTGGATTTGTACAATCTGACAGACTCATGGTATTACAACATAATTTTTGATAACCCATTATAGGGAAAAGTTACAGTATCGAGATGCTTTGGTTGTTTCGAATACAAAGTTATTCTAAAATAGCCTAATCTTATTTGATTAGAAGACGAGTGAAGATAATCCATTGAACAGATTCACACAAAGAATAAATGCTAATCTACTTACTTGCGATCCAGAAGTTCCCCTTAGAAAAATAAAAATTGATTTTTGATAGGTTAAAGTCTATTTCATAGATTCGGGAGAGGATGAATTTATTTTCCTTTATACTGATGGAATGCTAGAGGGTAATACTGTAGAAGGGTTAGTCAAACATATTAAAAGAGAATTCGATTCAGAAGGAAATAAGGTATATAAAGTTCTATCAATCTCTAATCAAATAGGATGGCATTCTTATTTTAGAGGAAATCATTAAACATGGGAAGCTTTTAAATTCTTGGAATGATAATGCAACTTGTATTCTAATTCGTATTCCTGAGCCTTGATTTGAGTTTTTCGAAAATTTTGTTCTATACTAAAGTAACATATCCATTTTCCTAGTGTAATATAGTACAATTTTCTCAATACTTTGATTGAATGAATTGCACAAAAGCAAATCCAGATAAAAGATATATAGCATAAAAAAAGAAATTTCCAAAATAAACCCCCAGTCTTAAAAAAAAAAAAGAATCGCTGACTAACTCACAATTAGTAAATTGAAAGAAAAACTTCTCTACAGCTCCTAGAACCATAATCCTATTCCCGTTCATGCGATTATTTGACCTTAAATATAGTTCTGATTTAAACCAGTATTAACTATATATATTAGCTCTCATACCAAAAATGAGAAGAAACTATTGAATTTATTGAGTTCCAGTGGGCTTGTGTTCAAGTTCGAAGGGTCCAGAGATACCAATAACACCGCAAGCAAGTCTGGCACCAGCATGACCAGTGGTCTTGCTATCAGGGAAATTGCCTCTTCCCAAATCATCTTCATCAGCATGAACAACAACTGATCTTCCAATAATGGAGTGTTCTCCGACCAAACTGATAACTGGGTCTTCATAAACCAAAATGGCATCATTCTTTCCATCAGATTCGATGTTACCCATATCTCCAACGTGTCTCTTTTCATCGAAAGGACCAGCGTGGTCAACCTTGGTTGGGTTGAAGTGAGCTCCAGCAGTCTTGCAACCTTCAGTGAGGTTTCCGAATTCATGAACGTGGAATCCATGCTTTCCAGCGCTCAAACCCTTGACAACAGCATGGACAGTGGTCTTTCCACCTTCGGGTTGGACAAACTTGACAACTCCAGTAACTCCAGAACCACCATCGGAGCTGAGGATGCAGATAGCGTAATGAGTGTTTCCTTGCATTGAAAAGATTGAATTAAAGATTTTTTTGTTTATATTGTTTTGATTTACCCCGAAATATTTAAGCCTAGAGAGTGATTCATGAGTCACCCTTAATATATTGCGCAATGTGTTTTATTACAAGGAGTAATAGATTAAGTCAAAAAAATTGTTAGGAAATTATCTATATAATAAATTAGATATAACATGGATGCCAACAATGAAATCTTCTCACTAGATTATGCCGTGCAACATTATGCTTGGGGAAAATTAGGCCAAGAAAGTTTAGTTTACAAGTTGTATAAGGGTTCAGGATTTTGTGACAATCCGGCCCCAAACAAACCATATGCAGAATTATGGATGGGTGATCATCCTAATGGGCCATCATTAATTCAGACTAAGTCTCTGGAAAAGGTTAGTTTGCGAGATAGTATAGCTCAAAACCCAGAACTTTTCTTAGGAAAAGCATATGACGGAAAAAACAAAAGTCTTCCATTCTTATTCAAAGTATTATCAGTAAATACCATTCTCTCTTTGCAAGTCCACCCTGACAAGGAAAAGGCAATGAGCTTACATCAAAAGTTCCCTGAGATTTATAAGGATGGCAACCATAAACCGGAAATAGCAATAGCTCTCAGTGAATTTGAGGCTTTTTGCAAATTCAGACCCAGAGAAGAAATAATACAAGCCTTGCAAGAGAATAAAGTAGTCGCTGAGTTTATTGGGAAAGACTTAGTCGAGAAATTTATTCATTGTGATCGAAGCGAAGCCAACGAAGTCTTAAGATCTATACTTAAAGAAATCCTAACTAAAAATAAAGACGAGGTGAAGTTGTATATAGACAAACTCCTCCAATACATCTCTGAAAGAACAGAAAAAAGTGCCAGAGATAATCTAGTATACAGAATCCATGAGTTATATCCATATGACAGTGGAGTCTTCATTTCTTACTTCTTAAATTACATTGTTATGAAACCTGGAGAAGCTATAATCATGGGCCCGAATGAGCCCCATGCATACATCAAAGGGGATTGCATTGAATGTAAGTTTTCTAAATAGAAAACCTTAAAACTATAGGCATGGCTGGATCTGATAATGTAGTTAGAGCATGTTTCACATCAAAATTGATTGATAAAGAAACCTTGTGTGAAGTAATAGTCGTTAATATTGAGTATAAATGATTAGATAATATCAACAGAGATGAAACATGCCGAAATAACAAATGGAGAAAAACTTGATTTGAAAAATAGCAGTGGCTTCGAAATCATTAAATATCCAACTCCATTCTCTGAGTTCATATGCTATAGTGTCAGGATTACCCAAAGCCAGACAAATACAATTGATATGACCTTTGAGACACCTTCAATTGTATTAGCAATTAAAGGTGAAGGCATAATTAAAACAAAAAATACAGAAAATAAATCATACAGGGAAACCCATATAAAAGAAGGCCAAAGCTTCTACATACTTCCTTGTACTTCTTTCCATTTCGGATCACATGAAGCTGGTCTGGAAGTGTGTATATGTACTAGCCAGGTTGTATCCGTAGATTAAAATTAATATATTTATTTTTTGAAAGTATGAATTTTGTCTACAGGGGTTTCCTTCGTTTTTCAAAGAATGCCATGCCCAATGCATTCTCCAAGAAAGCTTTCTCTTCTTTCAACAAAAATATTCGTTCCCTTGAAAATTCCTTCAAGTGAGCTTTTCCTTTATAATAAATCAGTTAACAAGGCAATATAATCTAGAAACGAAAATGCAGACAGCTAGAGTTCTCTCTGTAGTAAACACAGCTAGTATATCTGGAACTTTCCTCCTTGATACAGCTTCCTTGCTGTCGGGTAAGACCAATTTCCTTCGTATTTAACTTTTAATAGATGAAGAAGGCACGTATAAGGTTATTTTATTTTATTAAGTAATAGATGATGATGGTTGAGTATTAATTTTATAACCTTATCTTTTCAGGACGTCCACCAACGCTTTCTCTATCCCTGTCTTAGCAACAGTGTATCATAGTACTTTTTAGATTACACACCTATGTCAAAGATATTATGAATAGATTTTGAACATCAAAATTCATTACTCACTATTATCACTTTCAAATGTTAGGATAAATTATGCCAAGCCAAGTAATATTTTGTAAGACCAAAAATATACAAAGAAAAATCTAGTATTACAAAATAAACATGGCTTCATGAATTAGTATATTAAACAGGAGTTTTTTCTCGCGAGTTATTCTCATCTTCAGCCTTCGAAGAATCACCATTTACATTTTGTAAGCTTCCAATCTACGTTTATTAAATATTTTCTCTTTTTACTTACTGATAATGGTCCTTTCTTTCCCTCAATATTTAGTGGCTTCAAAGCATTGTGTCTTGTTAATTTTTTCATCTCTTTAAGTCTTAGGTTATTCAGACGTATTTCCTGTAGATTGAAAGGATATTAGAGAAATAATTACTTTTTCTTTTTCTTTTACTATTTCTTGTAATTTGGCACTTTCCTCAGACAAAGCCTTTTTCTTCTTCTCAAGCAATTTTCTTTCATCAACATACACTTTCTCTAATTGTTCCTTTTGAGTAATAAGCTCTGCTATTTTTTCTTCTAGCTCTTTTATATCTTCTTCCGTGGCCTAGCCTTATGACATGTATTTATCTAGTTTACTTCTTTTTGAGGAAGTGTTTTATCTTTCTTTTTGTATTTCAGTTTATTTTTCAGGTCGTAAACCTTCGCGTCAAGTTTTCTGAATTTCTCATGCAATTTTTTCATTGCTCTTTCATTATCATTAGCAATTTCAGTCTCTTTTCTAATAGCAGCTTTGACCTGTCTCAATTCTTCATTGACTTTATTTAACTAATTTCTAGAGAATAACTATAAAATTTACTCTTTCATCATAAGCTCCTTCATTATTCAGGAAGTCTAAAGCTTCATTTTGCTTTCTTTTAATATTTATTAATGACTCCTTTTCTTCTATAACTTTTTCCAAATATTTTATAGCTGCCCTCAGGGCATCTTCCCTTTCGATCACCCTGAAAATTTAACAAATGTAGGATACTATTACTTTGGCAAGTTATAAGTATTATCCATCTGTCTTTTCATTATTGCTATTTCATTTTTCAAGTAGTCAATCTTAACTAATTGATCCTTTAGCTCAGCAGTCTTCTCTATTTGATATTAAATTAGAATTATTTTGTTATTTACCTTTTAGGAGTTCAGAGTTTGGTGCAACTTTTACTCTTGCCTGCTTTTGCTTTTTTATAAGAGCATCAGTAGTTTCCGCTAGTTGTTGTAATTGCTGCTTCAATTTTCTATTCTGTTCTCGGACTCTTATTTCAAGCCTACCCTATCAAAAGCATAATTATATTTTTACAATCTTGGATCTTCCTTCTTGCCTGAACCCAATTCCACAACTGAGGATTTATTCTCACTACGAATCACAAAAAGCATCAGTTATAATACTCAATAGGCTCCTCTTCAGTGCTGAAGATATTTCTTTGGAGGCTAGATTCATCAGTGGCATCCAAATAAGTTGGCTTCTTAAATCGCATGAGTTTCTTGCCCTCCTTATTGCTTGCATTAAGTTTGGTATTCTCTTGTACTCCATCTGGAAGATAGTATTTTCCCTGACCATGATCATCCGAGCCTTCAGTCTTCTGGGGCTCATTATCAATTGGTCTGTCCTCTACAGGCTTATTCACAATTCGATCTGACTGTTTATTATTAAGGGCTTTAGATAAAGTATTATTAGACTCAAATGTGTGCTCAACTTCATAATCTTGGTCGGAATTGAAATTTTTTTGGTATAGATTCATATTATTAGATGCTAGTGTGGCATTGTCTCCGCTTTTATTGTTAAGGGGGTAAGAATGATGTGCGGAATCGTCTAATCTATAGTCTGTCATGAGGAATAATTTTTATTAGTAATAATGTGCAGAACGAAAGTTTCATAAACTCTAATGCCTAAGCATTATACAAGGATACAAAACAGAGCTTTTAAGAAAAGAACTAGTTAGAGTTTTCTTCTTCTATTTCAATCATTCTATTGAATCTGGTTAATCTCTCATATTTTGCTGAGGCCATGAGCATGGGCACTGTTCCTGGAATTCCATACTAATAATGTTAAACAATTTTTTTCTTTATTACGATGAGGTCAGTGATAAATGGATCTGCATCTGTAGTATAAGAATCAGATATCACACATTTTGTTTGAGGTGACTATTAAAAATTATTTAGTTTCTCAAAAATCAGTACATATTTCTTGATCAATTTGATATGGTCAAATAAGCCGGTCAAAGTTGGGTAATCTCCATATCTCAATTGAATATAGTCAAGCAATATTTTAGGTCCAGAATAAGGTTTTTCCTCTTCCTCATCTTGGTTATCTAACAACATTATTGTCTCTTTCATGATGTTTTACCCTCATTATTCAATCCAAAGAATTCACGAGATTTTTCGATGGTTGCAAGTAATTTTCTTGAACCAAATTTCATAGGGGTATCCTTGAATTTTTCCTAATATTCTTAAATTCGCATCAAAATGTATTACTCTGAGCTTTGCCCAGCCTTCAACATCTTCCAATAATAAGGGGTCTTCTAGATAAGCAATGCCTTTACTATTTGAAAAAAATTATAATATTTTGATTACTAGGTCTGTCATTTCTCAATTTGAAATAATAATCAATCAATTGGTTAGTATCCAAGAATCCCTTAGGGTTAGAGTTCTCAAGTTCATATTTTTTGTGATCAGGACGATAGAGATCATATGCGGCAAATTCAAGTCCAATCTTGACCACATCTTTATAACCATTTTGGTTGATTATTTCATCAAGGAATTTCATATTCTCCATGATGGTATCATGTGGGCAAATAAATGACATATCAGGAAGCTGTTTTACCCCAGCTTCTCCTTGTTTTCCTAAAAATGAAAATCTTTTCCTCTCTAATTTACCTGAAGCAAGCACTTTGCGGACGCCTAGCCACAAGGCTGATATCATATTACTCTTTTCAAGTGGAGTCTTGTCTTTGGGGATTATATAGTAAAATTTAGACACCTAAAATCAGATATTTCATTGAATTTATACTTTGCATTTTGATCCGAGAGCCTTAGATCCCTGCAAAATACACATGAATATTTCCGTTCCCTTGAACTCCAAGGGTTCAACTAAATCTATAGTCTTATATATCTCTATCAAATCAAAATGGATTATTTTTGGAGTACGCTGATAAAGAGGAGTATTCATTAATCTAGCAACTCCCTTAAGGACTGCGATCGAAACTGGGAGAGTGACATTTAGAATTTTCTAACAATGATTCTCATGATATAAGTCTATACTCCTTCGTTTTTCATGTAAAAGTCTGTTAAGACCTTATCAACTTTACTTTGGTCGTTACAATCAATGTCTCCAATGACTTCAAGAATTTTTCTATATGATCAATTTCCAAGGGAACATCTATTACTCATTTATTAAACTGCAAGCCTTCTTCATTCCTTTTCCATTATATCTGGATGAGTCTTCAGTATCACTAAATATAAGAAAGGGTCTGTTGATATTTACTATAAAATTCTTGGATCATCAGGGTTAACAGCATTATAATTCTCAGTGAAATTGAGATATTTCTTCATCTTGTATGTAAAACTGCATTTTATGTGCACAGTGGGAAGATTATCAATAGTTTGGATTTCAAAAGCCTTGATTTCAGATAAAGTGATCTTTTCAGAACAGTTCTAGCATTTTATACTCTTGTCCTTTATTTTTTTTTTACCTTTTCTAAAAAGTCGACTAAATATGCATATGGATCTTCTGGTTTTTGTCTCAAGATGTCATTAATGGCAATATTCAAATTCTCTTCAATCTAAATTTTATAAAGGCCCCTTGGAGATATTTTACTTCGTATTTTTTGATGTACTCCTTAAGTTCTGTTGGCAAATAGGGGGAGTGAGACATGCAAAATAAATACGTTTTATTAAATAAGTTAAAGGACCTTTGAGGGAAATAACAAAACAATCCTTGGAAATTCACTTCTGTACGATCTCCTCACAGTCAGTTCTACCTCCGAAACATTTTAGCACAGTTTGAAAATTGATGTGAAATAACTTGACCATATCAGAAATGACTTTCTGAAAGAAAGATGAGTAGAAAGTCTCTGTTTCACGCATAGGAAGAATAACTTGCACTTTCAGGAGGAAAGACCCTCATGATATTTTCCGATGATACATGATGATTTTGATTATTTAGTAATTTAAAAATGAATTTTTTCTCAAGTTCCAAATTCAAAATTTCTCCGTTCTCGCTACCAGTAGTCATCATCTGGACCACGTAATGCTTGGAGTATCAATCAATGATCCAGGAATTTATCAGAACCAGTTTTATTATCAAAAATGCACAATTGCATGCTACACTATTTCTGAACTTGGTCACTAAAATCTATCCATGAACTTTGAGCAAACCAGAGGCCAAAACCTCATAAATTGTGAAGACCTGCCAATCATAGAGGAGCTTAGAGGGTAGAGAACTTTAGGTTATTATAGACTAGACGAAAATGTAATGTCATTGATAAAATGAAAACTCAAAGGCTAGAAAAGAAATAATGGATTTTTACACCTTGAAACGGATATAAATCACAATATATGTGATTTATCAGATTGGTTTTTTATGAGTCTTCTGTATGACACTAACTGACGTAATACAGTATTACTTTATTTAGGTTTAATTGGTAAATTATTGCTAGTTCGAATAAGTTTTGCCAGTGCTAAAATTAATTGGTTTTGGCTAATATAATTAATTTTTCAATAAACAGGGTCAAATCTTTTTCTTCTCAGAATAGATTCTGTGATATATGCAGACACCTTATCAAGGAAGCCATAGCGTGTATGTACCCAAGAATCGTCCTCCACAAGGCAGAACCCATTACGGAAGTTATGAATCCTATTTACCCATGAAAAAGAACCACAAAAAGGATCCACTCCAAAGTAGGTAAGAAAAATATTCTGAGCTAGATGTTAAGAATTCTTAGAGGGTCCTTTGAGGTTGTCATGGATAAATCTCAAGCCAACTCATTTTCAGTTGGAGACAAAAAGGAACAAGAGGTGCCTATTCCAAGGGGGAATTCTGCTTATGCCAAGGCTAAAAAAGCTGAATATCTTGAGAAGTAAGCTTGTCATATATGCAAATTCACAAATTTATAGGAATCTTGCAAAAGCTGAAAAGTTTTACCGCATTGCAATCAAAAATGGAGAAAGGCTCGAAAGCGCAATAAAAGACTTGGCCACTGTCCTTCACCAACAAGGAAAGACAGACGAGGCATGCAAGTTCTTAGAGGACCACAGGCATCTATGTAAGCGAAATAGAGCTAAATATGACAATCTCCTCCTCAATCTTAGAAAACAGGTATAAATTAAACCCACTCTAAACTAATCTCATAGATCGTCCCCTCAGGAAATTTCCTAAACAGGAGCCTCATACTTTTCAACGTCCCAAATAATTACGATGAGGAAAAAATCAAAAGCTTATTTAACAATAGCTCAAGTACTTGATTAATTAAATATCTAATAAACAAGGACTCAATGAAATTGAATTCTTATATGACCAACAAGTCCGCGATATTCTAAACGCCTATCCTAAAGATGATGCACCTCTTATAATTAATGCAAAGGCCTGTGTAATTCGCTTTGGTAGCAATTCTGCTGCTAGAAAAACCTTAGAGACTCTTAAGGAGCCCCTTATTTACCAAGTAAGAAAAATTGGAAGCTTAGATAACCGAATAGTTTTACTGGATGAATATTAATGGTGAACTTGTTGGAAAAGCAGAAGCCTTTAAGAAGAAGGATGAGGATAAAAAAAATGAGAATCAGAATGAGAATGATCAAAGTATAGACAATGATGATGCTGGATCGCAAGGCACTGCAGAGTCCTCCACGATGAATGATTCTTTTTCACAACCTGGTGGAGTTCAAGACTCTCCTTGCTTATCTTTTCCCACAGAAATCTCTAGATCACCTAGAGTCTCTCTGGAATTGAATGGGGATTTGGGTCTGTCCTCTGCTCCAAGGAGCAGAAAAATTTCGGAGTCATCAGATGATCCAAGCCCCTGCTGGAAGACCTGTGTCATATTTTTCCCTAAGGAAGAAGGCATGGATCCCAATAATAACAATGATACTTTTTCTCCCTTCGCGGACTTAAAACTTCCCAAAACTTCAGAGACAGAGAAACATACTGAATCTACTATAAGATCAACATCAAGAAAGCCTTCTAAGTTTTTGGAAGGTTTTGCTTCTGAAAACCCCCAGTCTTGGCAAGCACGTACTTACTTATCTGGTTTCGGTAGAGCAAAGAGTGAGATCATTGGAGATCAACGTCCTGAGGACAATAATATTAATAATAATAACTTATGGCAAAAAATGAAAACGAAACAACGTGAAACTAAATCTATGCTTGTCGAAGATCCCGACTATGTTAATAAACTATTGGCTAAGGTTATCCAAGAAGATGATAGCAATCACCAAACCCTGAAACACCTTGGTTCTTTCTAAGGTTTATTCAGGTTACTTCTAAAATAGAAGGTGATAGGAGCTGGACTTTCTCATACTAATTCTTCTATTATCTATTAGAAAATTATGCATAATATTATATGGTAAGACCATGAATAGTTCTTTGTAAATTCTAATTATTGGTGAATCCCTCATGAAGAGAGAGAACAATAATAAAATAATAATAATATCATACAGTAATAAAGTAATAAGAACGGTATAAATAGTAAGAACAGCAGAAAATATTCCTTCCTACGTCCCTCCTGTGAAGATTTTCTTAAAACACCCATTATTTTTATTTTCCAGACCCTACTCTAAAACAATCTAATAATAGGATCCCAATCTAAATCACGCACTAGCTCCACTTTATGATAAATCATCTAAGTAACAAGAGGAGATGCCTAAATGTTAAAGAACCTTGTAGCGAATTGTTTTTCTGTTGTTTGCAGGTCTAATTTTTATATATCCGCTAAATTAGAAATCCAACAGCTACTTTTTAAACACTCCCATCTTTATGTCAGGAACGAGCCTCTTTTCAGACTATTTTAGTGCAACCAAAAAGAAACAATACACAACACCAATGAAGAGCCAGTCCCTCTCAAATAAAGAGAATTCTATGTCTAATCATGATAGTAATCAAGGAAGATTATTTTCTGCAGTGCTTTCTGTCCAGAACAAGAGCATGAAAAGTCCTTCTTCGACTACTAGCAGACATGTGTCAATGTCAGACGCAAAGTCTTTAAATTTATCTCACTCTAAGAAGAAACTTGATTTCTCCCAGAGTGAAATGAGTCCTAGTCCTTTCAAGGCAAGAAAGGTTCCAAATTTTGATGTGCCATTTACAGTATATAAATCAAGTAAGCCCTTGACGATTCCAAAAGAGCCTAATATTACTTCTGTGAGGTACTATCACAAAAAATGTGTGATAAATTGTTAGAGAAAAATCAACTCCAAAACCAAAATCAGAAACTCCTGAAGAAATTTTGGAGAGACTTAGAGCTAAAGCAAACCACAAGATTGTAAATAAAGTAAAGAACGGTCTCATTGATCTAATTATAAAGGGTAGTAAAAGTATAGGAGCTGCAGGGCTGCTAGATCAGTTCAAGGTAATTAACAATTTCATGAATTGAAGATATAGGAAAAATATTCCAATGAAATTAATTCTATTTTGAAAGAAGTGGATAGTGGCCGCTTTGATGATGTAAAACAAAGCCAAACATTTAAGAAACTTTTGTAAAGAATTTCATTTTCAATATAATGTTGTAAATTTTATGTTCTGTTGATAATTGCACATTATTTGTCATACAATTCACATTAGAATTGTTTCAAATAAGGCTGAATGAACTTTTGCAATCATGGAAGCATTAATATTGCTTTAAAGACAAAATACACAAAACAAGTAAATTTAAAACACACAAAAAATTAAGAAAAACATTATTACTACTTAAGGTAGTCAGATCGAGGGGTCTTGTAAGTGAGTTTTGGGAGATTTCCCTGGCTTTTTCTTAGCAAATCATGCTTGCCGAACTCCAATTTATTTGTAGAATCCCTCAAATACCCTAGACTATTTGTGCTTGTCGTATTGATGGGTGTTTTGAGTCTATTTTGATCGTATAGATTATTTGATTGTCCATGAAGGAAATTAAGATTTCCCACAGAAAGTCGAGGGTTATGGCCAGGAGTATTAGACCCGATTAATAATTTGCTTCCAAAACCACTATTAAAGTCTTCTGATTTTCTGAAATCCTTTCTAGATTGGTTCATACCTTCATGTCTAGAGTAAGGTCTTGAGTCAGGAAGGTCAAAGTGCGAAAATTTGTATTCAAGATTTGAGAGAGCAACCACAATTGCTGTAACATTATCTAATGACTTTCTTAACATAGATTCCTTTAAAATATTCTCAGCTGCAAGTTTTGTGAGCTCATGAATATTCTTTGCCTCTCTTTTCTTAAAACAGTCCCAAACTGCTCCAATAATCTCGTCATTAGTCATTTTATCATAAATACCATCACCTAATAATAAGACCTTGATATGCTATTGATTACTTCCCAGTACAATGAAATCATGTTCCTTGTTAATTTTCAGGGTCGTAATTTCTGGTTTTGAAATCAAGACATTTGGATTTCCTCCATACTTAGTAAACTTAGCCTCTATATCTCCAAAAGCTCTTGAGACCTAACAGGATTATGACTTTTACATTTATTCATACTGAGAGTCTTCCTGGTAATATTCTATAAGGAATGGTCACTTTGAATGGATTAGACTTGGGGTCCAAATCTAGTCTTTTGCCATTAGGTCCAAGTGGAAAATTCCTATAATATTATATTATGACTCATGAGTGCTTACTGATAAACCTTTCCTCCCGCATCTGTGACTCTCTTTTGCTCGTTCTTGTCACATGGTTTATGATCTCTTGTAAGACTCATCCTCGATGCTCCTCCACCCTGGCTTAGTACAGCTCTACTATCTCCCAGATTACCAATATAACAATTGTCATCGACAATGAGCATAACTAGTCCACACGACCCTGATCTGTCGTGCTGTCCATCTGGTTGTTGCTCAGCTTGCTCTAAGAAAACTCTATCAGCTTCCTCAAAAGCTTCTTTGAGGGCTTCGCTAGGATTCCAAGGGAAATGTTTGTTTTTGATAATCTATTGATGAATATAGCGTCAATTTTTCTTACATAATGATGGAGATTATTTCTGAGGAACTCTGCACAATTAGATCCTCCGTGACCATCAAAAACAGCAAATATGCTGCAGTTGGGCCAATACTCATTAGGGTCCTTATTAGGAGGCCTCAAGATATTTAGAACTATTGCAACTCTATCTTCATTGTAATTTCTAACTAGACCCTGGTTAGTACACACTGCAAAGGCTTTAACTATCCCATGTGACTTTTCTGAATATCTAGTGGGTTCGTAGTTAGGAAGTGTTGAACGAGTTTGTAATTTAGACAATCTTGCCATGAAAGTTTCAAAGGTGTTAAGTGCTTCTCCTTGTTTCCCAGATTCAGGCTCTTCGGAATTTTTCTCATCATTATTCCCTAACAGTGAAAATTGTGTCATCCAAGAGTACCTTCACTCTGAGAGAGATTGTATTCCCTTGAAGAGGGGATGCCAGAGGGCCTGAGATGTAGATTATTACTCATGCTAGAACTGTAGGAAATTGATTTTGGCTTTTCAAGTGATAGTCTTGCCTTAAGCTCATTTTCTCTGTCTTGAAAAATATTCTGTTTGGGCATCATAGGCTATGAATTTCAAATTAGAACATAATTTAGTACTTTGAGGCGACTTTGGGCTAATTCTCTTCTTGGGGAGGGATTCTCACTATAATGTGAGGAAAGTTTTCGAGAATGACTGGGACCAGAAGGAGAGTAGAAAGGTTTGAACTGTTTGTCAAACTGCTTGATTGGGGGCATATAGCTCGGTGACTTGATAGGAGAGGGAAAGCCGTTCATGAAGTCCCCATGTGATTTACTTTCTCTTAATAACATAAAGGGTTAAATATAAATAGGAAACGGGAGAAAAAAATTTTTCGAAAGGCAAGATCTAAATAAATTCGAAATATTTTTAATAGAATAGAGCGACTGTAAGACTGCATGTTCGACTAAAAGTCCAATCTCGATTCAAGAGATGAGAAAGAACATATTTATACGAATAATGGGGAAAAATTACAAACAAATCAAAATTTTCCCATTTGTTTATCAAGATTATGGTATCAATATAACATTAGCGATCACATCGGTAATTAAACTTTCAGCTGAAGATCCCAAGAAATTGCTTCCTTCTTTCTGAGCTCTCAAGCCATTATTTCCCATCTATTAAATTATTTTAGTGGGTTATTTCCTTACGATAACAAAATCGACAACGACACTTTCATTAGTATTAACAAACTTGATGACTTCTTCCATTGGCTTGGTTCTGGTATTAAGCTCCATTAACTCTCCATTGATCTATGACTTTAAACATTCAATCATCGAACCATACTTTGTTGGTTTGGAAGTATTCAGTTGTATACTTCTCGATTGCCTTAATTCTCTCTTCAGTATCAGGGGTCTTGACTGAGCAAGCAATTAATTTATCATTTGGATTAGTCATCAATTTTTTGGCAAGCTAAACTCCTTAATAATTATCGCAAATTCTTACATCGAGGCCTTTATAAGCCTTCTGAGATCCATCCAAGCAAACCAAGTAGGTAAATCCTTTAGAGGGCATATCTTTTCTGGCATAATATTGCTTGACCTTTGCATGATTAGACTTGATTTAAAAGATCAATACGACACAAAGAGGGACCTTGCTGCTGTAGATGGTTCCCTTGACGGTGCTTCCCATAATTGTTGCATCTCTATTTTTTTTTAGGAAAAGGATTTAATGGAGTACCCTTTGATACCTTTTCTTCCGTGGTACCCAATGAAGAGCATATCTGTGCCAATTTCATCAATGCATTTCAAAATCTGCTCTCTAACAGTCAGATTGCTTTCCTTCTCCTTGAGATATATTTGGTATTTTGAGCTAGGAAGCTGAAAATTTAAAGATTACTATGACTGATGTACTTGAGAGAGGAGGATTGTTTTGTATTTGTTTTGGATCTCACTTGGTTGATAATCTCTAGACAAATAAGTCTTGGTTTTGTCGGTGATGGAGAGGACAACCATTTTATCACCCTTTTGATAAAACTCATTGAAGCATTGCTAGAAAATTGATTACACCAGGCTCCTATTACCTTGAAAGCATCATCGCTAGCATTTGAGCCATCAGTAGCCACTGTCCAAATGTATTGTTTGTCTGAGGTCTCCATATTTCCTTCGGTAAATTACTTCTTAATAAATTTATTGTCAAAAATATTGATTTACGCTCTATAAGTCCTAAAGAAGCCAGTAAATTAAGAGAAACAGTAATCCATTTTTTTTAAAATCCAAAGTCTAGTCTCCAGTCTCAACATCCTTTTTTGCCTCTAGGTTTGTCAATTTGCGTTTAAATAGCAATGGCAATGATGGATTCTCACTTCTGGATTTTTAATGGCCTCGGACTTAATGATCTTCTCTCTAGATGCATGCTAATTCAGTCTGTGATTCCAGAAAGCTAAATATCCAGAAAAAAGTGCCAATAGTCCTAAAGAAAACATCTAAATGAGGGGCTAAACATTCGAAAAAATTAACAATGTTAAGACTCGAACCTATAGATGAAATCTCACATATAAGAGCGTTTGGAATCCTATGTGGTTTGATCCCTGGGAATCCATTTGTATTGATGACCCTCTATTATTCTAGAATAAGATACCTATAAGGATTCATCCTGAGTCGTAAAACGTACAAAATGAGAAATTAGACCTTACTAAATTTTATAACAAAGGATTCAAAGTAGGTTTGTTAATGTCTAGAAGATTAGCGAAGTTATTTTTTGGCTCAAGGTTGAGCTGATCTGAATGCGGAGGAGTTGCATCGGTGGCTGTATTAAATATGGAAAGGATTAGGTAAATGTTTGAATCTAAACAAAACAGTTTTATTATTTGAATAATTAAAGCTTTGTTATGGTTTCTTTATTTAGTAAAATTGTTCTAATTGACAATTTTTATACAATATTGCTTCAGAAGTGAGAGCTCTTTTCATTTTGGTAGAAGGATAGGTTAGGAAAGCGAAAACTAAAAAGAGTGTGTTTCATAGTGAAGCCGATAAACATTGTTAGCAATTAATTTTTATTCTTTTAACATTTAACAAAATGTCAGGTTCTATGAAAGAGAACGAATTGCGGGAATTGATCGAGAATCTGAATGATAGAAACCCAGAGTACCTGAACGATTCATTACAGAGCCTGATAATAAATTTTCAGTCAGGCAATGGCCAGGAAATCGTTGATCATTTCAATATATTATTTCCACGACTCGAAACTTTGCTCATAGACGATAATTTAAGTGTTGTAGTACAAGCCTCACAATTGCTTCTTGAAGCTGTATCAAACTATCCTAGAGAAGCTGAACCATATTACTACAATGTTGTGGGAAAGCTAGTGATAAATCTTGGGGACTCTAGAGTAAGCAATTCTGAGAATAATGATTTATTTCCACTAGCCCGTGGTAAGAAAGATGGCTTTGAACAATCTGACTCAATTTCTCAAGTTAAACAAAAACTTTGAACTGGTCTTTTCATATCTTCTTAAGATGGGAGTAGAACATGCCAACGTATGAGAGAATAATTTTATTTCTAAGTATGTAGCCTCAAATTCGAGCCAAAGCGATACTTGCAATTACTGCTTTAGTGATGCCAGATCCTACTTCGATCCAGTCATGCAGCGAGTTTAGAACTTTGATTGATAAAATTGTTGAAAGATTTTCGACCGAAGTCGAAGAAGTTGCAACAGCTGCATCTCACGTAATCATCATAAGTTTTTAATCAACTATTGTAGGTAATCCATGTGCTTAAGGAGACCTATCCAGATGATTTTGGTGTGTTACAAAAGAAATTATCATTCGTTCAACAAGACAGAATCAGAAAGATCCTCAATAAATCCGATGGATCTACAAGTCATAGAGAGTCCCGTGACTCCCCTACATTCAGTGGATCTGCCTCCAAAAAATCCATTTTTCTAGAAACTTTCAAGCCCAGTACTCCGAGAATAAAAGCCAATATCATGGAATCCCCTCCAAGAGTTACCGCTTCTCAGAACAACTTGAATCTAAGAAATCTTCCGGAAAACCCTGATCTAGAAGACAAAACGTTTGGATTGTTTAAATCTCAGATTATTCAAGATGCAAATGATCAGGATTGGAAAGTATTTTGGAATTTTATCGAGAATAAATCATTAGGTGAGATCCACTGCTGCTGAAGAGATTCTACGAATATTTGAATCAAACACACATAGTTTAGAGCCATTATATCCTTATTTGGATGACTTCGTGAAACTTCTATTAAAGCTCATGAATGATTCTAATTTCAAAATCACTATAAACTCTCTGAATATCGCAGGCTTCCTAGTTAACTATGCTGATAAAAATAAACTAGGGCCATACATCCAAGATATCATCCAAGCGTTGCTTCAAAAATTAGGCGACAGCAAAATTGCAGTCCGGCAAATTGCATCCCAAATTTTGTCTGTAGCAGCCAAGGTATAAAGTTTCAAGTATCTGATTAATGTACATAGAAAATGGAGACGAAATTGTACATTGAATTAATTATGCCATCTTTCAAGGATATAAACTGGCACATAAGAGAAGAGTCTTTATTACTTATTCAATCTATCCTTTCTACTGAGAGGAGAAAATTCCCAACTGATTTCTATCATCAGGTTATTGAGAATATTCTAGAGCTACTTGACGATTCTAAGCCAAAAGTCAAGAATGCCGCAAGAGAAACTATTTTGGATTTACTTAAACACTCTGGACAAGCTATTGCTATGCTAAATGAAATCAAGGAATTTCTCGAATTAGAGCTTTATGAGTATATGCTCCAGAGACTTGAGAATGCTGGTAGTTTCGCTGAAAGCTATGCTCGTTACCTCTCTGTTAATGAGAATGAATCAAGAGTATATTGTTCCTCAATTTAACTCAAATTCTAGGGATCAATGCTTCCTTCTAGAGGCGTCAGTTCCTACTCTAATAGAACCTATCAAGAAAGAAGTAAGGATGAAATATACCTATTCAATTGTTAGATAGCATAAATTCTCAAGGCAACACTTATTTCCACTCAGAGTCCTCCCCTAATCCTAATAGAAGGCAACAACCCAAGCCAGAAAGTCCTATCCTGAGTTATACTCCATTTAGAGGAAAGAAAAGCTATGATCCTTTAGCTCTTTCACATATCAGCACTGTCAGCACAAATATTGGTTCTGAAACTACTGAAAAAGGATATAGTCAGGGCATTTCCCCCTATAAGATCAACGACTACAGAAGTGAATCCCAGAATCGATCAAGACTCTCGGTCAGATCAAATCAACACTCTTCGATTTCTCCAACACAACTCAAGAAATACGGCACAGAAGTCAGCACAGCTTCAAGCACTAACTCAGGTTATTCCAGACACAATAATAACAACACTGTATACTCTTTTGAATCTTCTCTGTCTTCTTCTGCTATGGATCGTTTCAAATTTGCTAAAAACAATCATCTTAAGTATGTCTCTCCAGTTGAGACTAGAATCCAAAGTGCCCAACCTCAAGGAGAGATGGGAGGTCTTCCATTCATGGGTGACAAGAGAACTTATAGTGCAGCAGAGAAGCCTGTTAATGAGTCTCCTTTCCAAAATAGACTTAGCCAAAAATTGAGGCCTGGTGGAAATCAGGAAGTATATCTCGAATATTCTGTCACTAAGGGACTTGAAGAGTTTGGTACTTACAACTTTGAACCTCCTGTGGGAGTGGGCTCAACAGGATATACTATGGCAACTCTGGACCCTCCCAATGAATATAATTCTGAGTCCAAGAAGATTCCTTCCTATCAAGACTTCAATAAAACTCATTTGTTCAATCCTGACTCTCTTCCTTCCATTCATCATGAAGCAAAGATTAAAAAGGCTCCTCAAAATCCATATAGAAATGGAAAACCTGAATTAACTCAGAGAGTAAAACAATTACAGGCCACCTTCGGTGCTACTGAAATGGAAGAGCAAAAGAGAAAAAGCCAATTCGGATCCACCTTGGAAAATACTGTCAATCCTGAGGGCAGAACTCGCAATGCTCTTAGCACACAGCATTATAAGTCTGAACAGATTTATGTAAAACTTTGTTCTGTTTGTGATAAAAAATTAGGAAAAGGATGAAGGCAATGAAGAAGACAGTGAACTAGAGATCAAGAATCATTTCACTCCTAAGATAGGCTCAACTTCCAAGATTACCAGGAGAAAGGTAAATATTCCTCTTTTTTTCTTATCTGTATAGATTATCAAGGCCCCCTCAAACAATGATACTCCTAATGCTATCGATTATAAGAAGCAAACTTACCTCTCTAAAGAAGAACTACTCCCAGTCGAAGGAAACTTAGAAACAGCACTGAGATCAGTTAACCAAGATATGAAGATTGATGACTGGCAAAAACAGTTCTCGGCTTTAGATTTGCTTAGAAGGCTTATTCAGCACCATCTTTCCTTCCTCAGCACAGCTCCCTCCTTTAACTTGCATTCAATAGTCACTGAAACACTAAAATTAGTTGAGTCTCTCAGATCAAATGTCTCAAAGAATGCATTGATTACTATAACAGAGATGGCCCAAGCTTTCAAAAGACAACTTGATGCTGAATCTGAAGCTATCATTACCAAATTGATCAAGAAGGGATATGATACCAATACTTTTATTTCTGAAGAAGTCAAAAAGGCATTAATTTCCATAGCACAAAATTGCTCTGATACTAAGATTATACCAATCTTTGCCAGTATGAACAACCAGAAGGCCGCTTCAGCCAAGGTCAATATTTGCCTTTGCCTAGAAACAATCATTCAAAAAAGCGAGAATAAAGTTACTCAACTAAGGGATTTTGACAAGGTTGTCATGATGCTTGGAAATTATATGATCGATGGTGCTGTTGAGGTCAGAAACGTGGGGAAGAGAGCAATGAGTACATTAGTAAAGTACTTATACAACAGGGGTGAAATTGACAAAATCTTGCTCAGAGGTTTCAATGAGGCCAACTACAACAAAATCATCTCTATTATTGATAAGGATCTGGCCCAGACCAAGAATGCTCTTATTATTACAAGTTCGCAAGGTTTATTATTGTTTTATTCAATTCATTTTTTAGTTGGTGCTAAGACAAAACCTATTATCAAGGTGACCAAGAATAAATCCTTCTGTGAAGAAGAAAAAGCAGAGAATGATCCCGATCTCTCTACAAACAATAATATCTCTAATACCCAGCAAATTCCACAGCCAATGCCCTCTCCTTTGAGAACAAAGAAATTTGTCCTTACTAAAGATCCTGTTGATTTTGAAAATTTGACTAACTTATTCATTCAAGCAGAAAATCATGGTAAGTTTAGCTGTTACCTTTAGTAATTTAATAAGACTGGAAATCAAGATATGAAGCTGTGAACGCTTTGGCGGATTTTGCAAAAAAGAATACAGATGCTTTATCAAAGTCAAAGATGCTCACAAAATACTTTGATTGCTTCAACAAGCTTCTTCTGGATTCCAACATCAAGGTTGCAAGTTTTGCAATCAATTCCTTTACTGAACTGATTGCTCCTCTAAGAGTAAAAATTTTTATAATTTTGTTCACCTCCTTAGAGTTCTATTGAAACTAACATAGTTTCAATTTCAAGTGCTAGTTTAACTCTTCTTGGAACAACTAACTCAACTATTAAAATTGCAGCTGACAGTTTATTCCAAACTCTGACAAGAAATATCGATCCTGCATATCTAGTTCCTGCGTGGACAAATTCACTTTCTTTCACTAATCCAAAGGCTAAACTAGCTATTTTGGTCAAATTGAATGGTAAATTATCAATTATGACTTCTCATTTCCCTAGAAATGGCACCATCTCTCTATAATAAGAAACCATTCTTAATTACAAAGAATGTACTACCCCAGTTAGCAAAACTTGTAGAAGAAACCAAGTCTGAAATAAAAACAGCGACAAATAAGTTACTCCAGACACTTTATAGTCTCATGGGTAGGAGTCTTGTAGACCATGTCCCAAGCAACAAAGCACAAATCATTCTGGATATAGTTAACGAATAGTATTTTAGCAAGGATCTAACTCGTTAGATCCCAAGATAAATTCAACAATTTTTTGCAATTTTTATTGTTATTTATGTCATGTTACATTGTAGTTTTATAGATCAACGTAATATTTTTGTTTTCTTTATGAGACTATATATACTGCGTTTCTATCCTGGCCACACTTCGACTTACTATTTTTCACTAATTTCTTTTTAAAGCAATATTTTCTCACAGCAAAGCTCAAAATTGTCATTGCAACTAACACCAAGATAATAATAGCCTACCCAATATTTATTCTTTTTCGATTTATTACCACATCAAATGTTGTGAATTTCAGCCTTGCCTCATCAGAAGACCTTTTCATGAGATTATGGATGGTGTCCGGGTCAGAGTAATTATAATACTTGTTATTGGCATCCAGTACTATATCACACTTCTTCACAGTTGCAGCCTCCGGATCCTTGTATTAGAAGGCTCACTCTAGTTTCGTACCTGATTTGGAGAATCACCATAGCCTTCCTTACAAATGCAAGAGGTTTTATTTCCCCATTGGACAACAATCCCATGCACACAAATGATTTCTTTCTAACTATTACTTGTGTATATTATTTTATTCTTACATCCTTAATAATGACGCTGTTATTCCCTCCAAAGATATCATCATATCCTAGCCATGCCTTTAATACTGAATCGACTTCAATAGTATTTTTTGAATCATTATCTCGACAGGAATTATCTGCTGGAATATAATACTTGAAGAATTTTATCGAGGAGTGAAGATTCCATACCTGATTTTCATTGCATTTGGCTACAGGATAGCATAGGTTATCAGTTCTGTTATAATAATTACGTGTTCCTTTATACTTGATTCTGCATTGAAGATCCTTGTCAGAAAATGTTTCTTCCTATGATAACTTAGAAAACCATTGAAGAATCAGTACAGAAGCTTTTACTATAAAAAAGAGAGCAGCCAAGCCTAGAAAAATTTGAAATTTCATTTTCTTCAAAAATGAATATAAGATATCTTGTTGTAAATAAAACATAAAAAATTATCACTTCAGTGAAAAATGGTAAGAGATACTTTACTTCGATGATACTTTAGTCTGCTTTCTTCAATTTTCACAGCTTGCTTATCGTCCTTCTTCTCACTATCTGCACATGCTCATATGTTAGATCAATTTCTCCAAATATGATAAATAGACATAAAGAAGGGTAATTATTCTCTATATCTAGCTAAGTTTCCAGTTTTGCAGGATTTCTCAGGCGGGCTGCAGTTATAGGTAAACCTAGTAGTTTCATCGTAACTTTCAATAGGAGATCGACTCAGCCCTTATGTGTCAGTCGCGTGTATAATAATGTCATTGACGATTCTTTTCGTTAGATAAGGAAATGACCGAGAAGGAATTTTATAGATTGAGAAAATAAACAATTCATAATGTAAATCTTCATAATGCTGACGAGTTGTACGATAGCTCTAAAAAATCTTGCCTAAGAAAAATTAATCCTTGGGATGAGCTTTAATTCAAGAGAAGTCGTCTGAACAAAAATAATACATAAGGCATAGATAGGTCAACTATCAATATGAATTCACCACAAAGAGCTAATTTTTTATTGAAGCATATTAAGGATTCTCTCGACAGCAGCATCAACATTTCCTCCAGTGGCCTTCAAAGCTTCAAGGTTGACACTCTTGTTAGTGAATCCCATAGCTTCTAATTGTTCAAGTTGAGTCTTGTACTTCTCTTCAGGAGGAGTGTTGTCATTGCTCTGGCTTCCAAAATTGGTTCCGCTGAGTCCTCCAAATCCTGTCAAACCACCCAGGCCAAGACCTCCGAATTGATCTAGAAAATTAGATTATGATATTATAGAATCCTTACTCATCATTCCTTGTAAGTTAGAGAAGAAGTTAGGATCAGCGAAGGGATTTTGTTGATTAGAAGTTCCAGTGGTTCCACTAGTACCAGTGTTGGAAGTGTTCTCACTAGTGTTGCTTGTAGTAGAGGTGTTTTGGTTAGTGTTTCCTCCTATAAAAAATCAGTTATTGCTTAATACAAATGTACCTAATCCACCAAATCCTCCGAGACCTCCAAGATTTCCGAGGCCACCGAGACCTCCCATGCCTTGCAACATCTGAAGAGAGTTTTGGATGAATTGAGGGTCAGACATCATTTGAAGCATGGCAGGGTCAGAGAGCATAGCAGCTAATTGAGGATTATTTTGAGTCATTTGTCTGAGCATAGGGTTATTATTAATCATGTTCTGGAGAGCTTGAGGATCAGAGAAAAGCTGTCAATTTATTCAAAAGTCATTGAGAAATTTTACACTTGAGATCATATTTCCAAAGTTAGGATTATTAAACATTGATGCCAAAGGATCGGTTCCACCCTGTCCTCCAAGGCCGCCTAAACCTCCAAGTCCTCCAAGTCCTCCGAGGCCTCCGAATCCTCCAAAACCTCCTAAGCCGAAAGGATCAGCATTGGCGTTGCTAGTGTTGCTGGTATTGGATTGAGTGGTGCTCTGGGTAGTGCTAGAATCTTTAGATTGAGTGGAGCTGACAGTGCTTTGGACCTATGTATTCAGATATTGTTAAACTCGAGACAAACCATATGCATAGCGCTGCCATTTTCAACCTTGAGATTGGAAAGAACATCGTTGTCCTTCAAGATTTTTCCTGGAAAGTTTGGGAGAAGATAATTCAATTTTACCTTTGAAAATAATCTTTTGCTCATTTGCTGGAACCTTGCTCTTTTCAGCAATTAATTCCTTGAGCTGCAAGACAGTAGCATCGGTGGCGACTTCGATTTCAAAAACAGTATCAGTGGAGTATTTAACTTTCACAGTGATCTTGGAGTCCATTAGTTTTTCGAGAACAATAAAATCTTGTTTGATACTCAAATTATTTTTTTTTTTTTTGCTTAACAAGAAACCTTAAGTATATTTTGGACCTTTTCATTATGAACTTCGAATTCCTTCCTCTCTCTCTTTTCAGTTACCTATAGGCTGAAAGATCGGTTAGACTAGCCAGGACTCCCTGAGACTCAAGGTCAAAGGATACAGTAATTTTACTAAGTTGGAGATGTTCATAATCTTCATCTCTCAGCTTATTTTGAGTATAGCCAATCAGTAATTTCAATACATCCTAGTGCTACGTTGAGAAGGAGCAAATCTCCCAGAAAACAGATAGCATGAGTCAAATTCTTCGGCATTGTTTTCATATCTTTGATTATCAGAAATTGATCCGAGGATTTTTGAACAATATTTCTGTTTACAGATTAAGATTTTAAAAAAGAAATTGTCCACTCTAGGAATATACTCATTACAGGAATACACAAAATACAAAACCAGAGTAAAAGGAAATATAAATGTGATAAAATTTGAATATTTTGCACTTATTATTCATCATCTTCAATTCCAACTTGTTCCTAAATTCTAAATAAAACCCTCTAAAGAACTTACTATAACCTGAGCCAACTTCTGCTCAGTAATCTCTGCAATATAGCCTAACATTTCCTTGCACATTTTCTTTCTCTTTTTAGCCTCAGTCTAAGCTATCAATCCAGAATACATTCACCTACCTCATATTTCTTCTTTTCATCTTCTGCTTGCTTTATTTCCTCGTCTGAGATCTTGGGATAATTTCCACTTTCATAAACTTCTAACTTTTTGTCAAGCTCTTCTATCTATATTCCTTATACAAGCTATACTCTGATTTACCATCTTTTCATATTTCTTTATTTCTTCTATGAGCTGCTCATTAGTAAGCTGAGCTTCCAATTCTTTAAGCTGGGCTCTCATTTCCTTAGCTTCTAATTCATAAGCAGCATGTTCTTTCTTAGCCTTGGCAAGATCATTCTTTAATTTTTCCATCTCCTTTTCATCAACAGTAGGAATATTTGCTTGATTTAGTAAATACACTCTTGCCTTTCCAAATTCCTTCATCTGGAGCTCTCCAGATTCAGCAAGGGCATCCAACGCTTTTTGGACAGATGCCTTCTTAACCTTGCCGTGAAGGTTATCGTACACATTCTGAACACTATATGGTCTATTTGTCTATTCCCTTAGCACCCTGAAATCATTTGTACCTTTTTCATATATTCAAGAACTTCTTGAACACCATCTCCCTTGACAGCCTTTTCCTTCTTAGCCTTTGGCTTAGATTCCTTGGGCTCTTTTGGTTCTTTTTGTTCCTAAAATGCCATTTTGACTTTTTGATATTTACTTTTTCCTTTTTCTTTTTCTTTGTTGGCTTTTCTTCTTCATCTTCTGACTTAAATTCCTCATTAGGATCATCATTTTCGTTGTTCTCGAAATCCATTTCAAAATCCTCATCTACTTTTTTCTTTGATTGTCTTTTGCTCTTTTTGGGCGTCTCTTCGCCTTCATCTTTGGATTCTTTATTCTTCTTTGGAACTTTTCTCTTTGGTGAGCCTGGTTCTTCATTTGTTGTTGAAGCTTTTTTCTTTTTAGGCTTGTCCTCACCGTCTGACTTCTTTACTTTCTTGTCAGAAGGTGGGACAGGCATGAATTCTTCCTCTTCGCCGTTCATATAGTTCTCTCCCGGATATAACTTTAAATTTCCCTCCAGATTAATTGTTAACTTTTCTATCAGAATGCATAAGAACTAGAGTATTTTTAAGTACAAGAAAAAGTATTAGTAGAAAAACACTTATGAAGAATTCTTGAGGTCATTCATATGTACAATTAATTAGATCTAGCTATAAATGTGATACTAAGATGAAGATAAAAGAAAATTCAGTTCCAAAATTACTATTGACAACTCGAACTCAATGGTAGTCATCAAGATATTTATTGCAACTTAGGTGGGGCATACATAATTTCTTGCTGTTGTTGATTAGAATACCCCTGAATATTTGGTTGAAGTGGCTGTTGATTTGTATTTACTTGTTGGTATTGTTGTGGATAGTGCATTTCTTGGTAGAGATTTTGAGCGGTCTGTTGAACTAATGGTTGGAAGGTTTGCTGAAGGGTCTGATTTTGATAAATGTTTTGTTGTAGGTTTTGGTTCTGATAGATAGGTTGTTGCTGAAGAGTGGTATTTTGCTGATAAACCTGCTGTTGATTAGTGTTTTGATATATGGGTTGTTGCTGAATCGTATTTTGCTGAGGATTTTGATTTTGGTAAATGGGCTGTTGTTGGAGAGTAGTGTTTTGTTGATAGAGATTTTGTTGTGGAGTAATTGTTTGCTGATATACGGGCTGTTGCAATGTGGGCTGCTGATAGACTGGTTGTTGCTGTTGGATTATTGGTTGCTGATAAACAGGTTGTACTAGCTGTTGATATAAGGGTTGGACCAAGGGCTGAACTACTTGATATACTGGTTGCTGATAAACTGGCTGGGTATAAACCTGTTGTTGGGGAACCATATAGGTACCACCATATGAAGGATTTACTAGTTGTTGTCCTAGGCCCATCATTAATTGTGTTGTAGTTCCCTGTAAAATGGTATTTGTGTTGGTGTAATTATTTGAATAGTTGCCGTTGGAATCAGGGGTGAACTCCATCTCGATAAGGATTTCTCCAGCAAATTTGCCTTTGTAAGAAAGAGCGTACCATTCTGCAGACTTCCTCTTTTCTACTATCTTAGCGAGAGCTATCGACGTCTCTCCAACAAAATCATTTGAGGTGAAGGTGTCATAATCAAGCACTTCAATCTTGACATATTCATCATTATTCCCCTTCTTGAAAGCTAATCTGTCATTCCATGAGGGAGTTTTTCCTCCTGAATGATGAACCTTAGTCTCTAAAGTGGCACCACCTAATTTGACCTTGACAAAAGGATCCATCTTGGTAAAGAAATCAGTGTCTCTCTTTAGTTTAGCAGTAAGAGGTTTAACAATAAGGGTTCCTGACATTTCAATTTGACAAATGAATAAAAATTATTTTGAGAACTACAACCCGAATTAATAAGAAAGGAGCCCAGATTATCGTCATTCTGATATTTTTAACCAGAAATTAACTGTATCAACCTTAAACCCTTTTAAATGCTATGACTCTTTTGTTCTTAATGCTCAAACTAAACGAGATGCCCACTTCTAGAATATTCTAATGAGACGAAGTCTAATTAAGGGGGGGG
>Ga0065720_1003890_pt1 | contig 28439 bp, 16 predicted proteins | sample Thericmetagenome_FD_59107 | JGI IMG/M metagenome (GOLD analysis project Ga0065720, IMG submission 59107) | Thermophilic microbial communities from the Joint Bioenergy Institute, California, USA of rice/straw/compost enrichment - eDNA_2 v2... | ecosystem: Engineered > Solid waste > Grass >... | reverse complement strand
GAACTTTTTAAATTTCAAGCTATTCAGGCTTTGAGTATTCAACTTATCCCCAGTAATTGCGAGGAAGCATGGGCAGAGATCAAAAATCTGATACACCTCGAGACTTTCATCCTCATCCACAATTCTCTTGAAGAATCAAAGCCTCCTGCACCTCCTCTTGTTGATATCAAAGTTATTTCTGGAATTACTAAACTTAGACATTTTGAATTAATCACCAACAATGATAAAAGAAGACGCCTTATAGATTATAAAGATCTAGGAGATTCATTGGCAAATGCTAAGAACTTGCAATTCTTGAAAATTGTAAGTTATTACTCCAATCAAGGCTTCGAGGGCTTCTTCAAATCAGGTACTAAACATCTGAAGGAACTGGAAGAGATTCATTTTGAACTGGAATTCGGTCAAGAAATCAAGTTAGGCCCAGAGTTTGTGGACTGGATGGCTACAAAGCAAAAGGTGAAGTATTTAACTTTTTGTCTGGGAACACGACACTTCATGGGTTGTGACATTTTCATGGCTATAGAAGATTATCAAAACTGTTGTAATGGGATAGCTCTATTACCTTCACTAAAGAGACTGAAATTCAAGGTTGGATGCAGTGATTCAGATAATACGAAGAAGCCCTTCTTCAGAGGAATGAAAACCAAGGCACATAAGAATATCTTATCAGATTTTCTTAAATCATTAGAAACAAAAGAACTTTATAGATTATCTATTCATGTAGGCAGTGGCTATCTTGATGACAAGGAGTTGAGTCTTTGTTATGATCGTTTCATCAACATGCCAAGACTGCAATGTTTGAAGTTCACGGGGGACTTCAATAAGGTTTCATTAAAGGGGCTTTCTGAAACTGAACTCTTCATAAAGGAGTCCTGGGAGACAAAAAGATATAAGGATTTGTGTATCGAAGCTATTTCGGCTAATGCTCAGAAGAATTGTGTTAATTTTACTGAGACACTTAATAAGTGTTATTCACGTTCTAGGATGTGCATATACTATCCAGAACTACTCGATGAAATTGATGGCAGAGACCGTTATTATTGAGCCTGCATAATTTATGAGAAAACCTTAAAGTATCCAAATTTGTTATAAGAGTTCACCTTATTCGCTTATGACAACGAAAAGTTGTGATTTATTGATATTTCATTTCGATCAATTCTTCACTTCCTTTGACAGTTTTTCCCTCTAGAAATAGTAGATTTCATAGTTTAGAAGAAGTCAACATAAGATATTGATTTCTTAAGAGTAAGAAACTCTTAGTCATTTTTATCCTAGAAGCCATTTAAGTATCACAACAGCCACTTTACATATTTAAGTTCTTTCCTTTTTATTATTAATATCAATATGCCAAGACCTATGAAATAAATTCGAAAATGAAATCATTTTAAGCATAGAGAGAGAGAGATATTTCAACATACTACACCCAAAACAGAGGAGTAAAAAGAAGATTACTGTATAGACCAATCAACCTTTATGAATTCATCTCCCATCAAAAAGTCTAAGCAAACAGTTCCTAGACATTTTTTTTTAATTTTCCATATAGATAAAATCAGGCCTACAAGGTCAGGGAAATCGTCGTTATTTTATTCTGGGGTGTTATAGACATTGTATTACTACAATGACAGTCCTAGGATCATCAGAGACTTGCACCCAGACGAAATACTGGCAACAACAGTTATTAGAAATACATACTCTACACGATCAGGATCACCATAATGAAGAATCTATAACAATGTGTCAAAATCTTTCTTATTGCTTTAAGGTGATAGCTTATTATACACTCTAGTTTTGAGGAGAAAACAAAGCACGAAAGACCTGACCTCCTGGATTAGAGCCAAGGTATATGGGCTTACAATCCACTGAATCAGCTGAACTAAGGTCAGTTAATACAAAATCATGTCACTTTTGCTGACTTAGATCGAATGAGAATTCAAATGATTCGGGTCAATTTCTGTTGATTGATGTAAATAGATGATACCCTTGTTCCTCTTCAAGAGTTGTTGATCGTTTTGATAAAAGATGAATGTCCCTAATTTGTGGAAATTTATCGGTTGTTAGTTCGATGCTTCAGATCTCCTTCATCAGTTGAGGTTTTATATGTAGCATAATATCTTCAACTGATTGCATGTATATCTCGATTGCTATTTGTTTATAATTATTTCTTATTTCGTCCTTTAGTCTTTCCATGAGTCTTTTTACTAAAGAGAACCAACAAGTACAAACTACACCCACCAAGAAATCCGGACCGATGCTCATGACAGGTGAATTCAGGCCCAAAGGACTATTAGGCTATCAATATCTCATATCTGTCCCATCCGATTACTATGAACGAGTCGATGTCAAATACCCTTTAATCCTCTTCCTCCATGGAGGAGAAGAATCCGGAAAGGACTTTGAGGTGGCTAAAATCCATGGCATTCCCAGGCTAGTTCAGACCTATGATAACTGGAAAAATGGTAAGGTCACAGAGGATAATCTTTTAGATCCTAGAGTTCTGTCAACGTCCACTGTCATGACACAGGGCTCTTCAATCAAACCCACAGGACCAGTGAATCTAGAATGTGCTAAGTTTGTAGCCGAGAACTTCATAACTTTGACACCACAACTTGAGCCTGAATTTGGCTTTGAATGGAGGCCTAAGTCTCTCAATGCCTTATTAGGAGCTATTGAACAGACCTATAGAATTGATAAGCTCAGAATTTATGTTACAGGAATCTCAATGGGAGGATTCGGAACCTTCGAATTGGCCAAGGCCTATCCACACAGCTTTGCTGCTATTATCCCTATTTGTGGAGGAGCTTCTGCTACTATTGCTGACACTATTAAGCATATTCCAATTTGGGTGTTCCATGGAGCAAAGGATAAAAGGACCCCTATTTCTATGAGCAAGGAAATCGTTGATGCTCTGAAAAAAGTTGGAGGAAATGTTAAGTTTACAGCATACCCCAATGCTGCCCATGAGAGTTGGACTGAAACTTACAATAACCTTGAGATTTATAAATGGCTCTTAGAGCAAAAGAGACAAAGTGATGACGAAATATAATTCATTTTTCTTTGGGTACTAGATATGTTGAGATATCTATATATAATATTTATTAGTTGCATAGAGCAATGATTAAAATAATCCACCTGGAGAAGATTCGAATTTATCAAAGTAATGTTTGGCACGTTGACACAGATCGTTTTCCCGTTTGCCTTAGAACTAACTTTCAATTGCAAAAGAGGTCTGAAAATTTCATTAGATAACCCCACGATTTATACTGAATCAACTCAGTCTTTATCTTTTATCATTAAGGGGTAATCGGAGGTGTCTACTAAAGAGTTTCTGATCAGATTTATTTAATCAAATTAAATGTTATCAGAATAATTAGATCTAATTTTCACAGAGAAATGAGTCTACGCAATCATACCAGTCTACAGACATAGCTTATATTAGTGTTCATGAAAGCACGATAATAAATATTTCATAATCGCGCAAGCAATAGCCTTATTTGTTTCATCTTAACAAACAAATGATCAGGAGAAGAACGTGTATAAACCATATGAGAGCAGAATGCAGTAATCCTGATTGTCAATTCTTTCACCCTGACAGAAGCAGAATAAAGTGTCGTTATCATCCCTGCACAAGATCTAATTGTCCATTTGCCCATCCTTCCAGATCTCACAGACAAAAGTTCTGCAAATTTGGAGATCGTTGCTACAACCCAAATTGTAAATTCCTTCATCCTGACGATGAAGATTCTGAAGATGATTTTGATGAATATGAATATGAAGATGATGATGACTTTTTCGAAGAGGAAGAAAAGAGTGAAGATACAGATGAGGACGAAGATTATGAAGATGGGAATTATGATCAAGTCGATAACTTAGACCAAGAGATGAGAGCATATGCAAGAGTGTTGTCTCTGAAAAATGAATTTCAATGCATTGATCTGGTATTTATGATTGACTGCACAGGCTCTATGAAACCCTATATTGAGATGGCCAAAAATGAGATGCAAAATATTATCAACTCAACAAAGAACTTGGCCTGCAACAAAAATCTTGATTTTAGAGTTGGAATTGTTGCCTATAGAGATCATCTTCAAAACTCTACACAGCTCAAAGCTCCACGCTTGGAAATCCTACCTCTAAGCTCTCCAACTGAAGCTATAAAGTTTTTGGATCGTCTGGAAGCTGTGGGAGGAGATGACGGCCCTGAGGATGTCAATGGAGGACTACAGGAGGCCTTAAAGCTATCTTGGCGTGAAGCTAATAAATCTGCAACAAGATATCTTGTCCATATTTGTGATGCTCCTTGTCATGGGAGGGAATATCATGATGATATGGGCGATTCTTTCCCTAACGGTCATCAAAAAGATATCCCTTTCAAAAGTTTGTTCGAGAAGTTGAACAAAATGAAGATTAACTACCTTTTTTTAAAAATCACAGATTATACAGATATCATGATCAACAAGTTCAGGGGCTACTTCACTCAATCCCACCTGGCTGGCTCGCCAACAGGGTTCTATACAGAAAAGATCTCAAAAAATGATGGAAAACTTTTTACTGATATCATTTCCACTAGTATCCAGAGAAGCTACTTTGAATCGTTGTCTCAAAGTGTGATGATCTATGGTAAGAACCCAGAATGCGAGGAAAGAGATACTGGTGACGAATTCAAGAAGCTCCGAGATCTCTCAAAAAAGTTAGGCTACACGAAGCTTAATCTTAAGAATGACGTAAAAGCAATGGAAGCCAATTGGAATTCTGGTCTAACCGAAAAAACAGACTGCATCTCATACTTCCTGTACTCAACAAAACTAGATCCCGACGAAGTACCAGTGCAAGTTATTAAGAAAGTTCATCTTGAAGTCAATCCTATTCCCTTTGCCAAGGGCCACTTTTCATATGCTCATTACTGTAAGTATCACACCCCTAGAGAAGATGGCAAGACTGATGTATTTGAAGCTGTATTGAAGAGGCCAATTAGAACTAAGAATGACTCGTATTACAAGCAAGGACTTGAGAAAAACTTGGATGCAATAATTTGTCAATTTTGTATAATACTGCTCTGGATGAGAAGGGAATTGGAGGGAAACTAAGACTCTATTTCAGCCAAGTAATCTGCGTGATAAACGGGGACGATATCTACTTTATCGAAGGCTTTATCAATGGAAAGTTCGAAAAATATACCAACAATATGCTCTATGTCAACGAAAAAATTCCTATAATGACTGCCTTCAGTCATTTTTGTTACCAAAACACAAACAATCTTATCATGGTGAGTGACCTTCAAGGGTGCAATACATTGTTAACTGACCCTGTTATACATTCTGTGAGACAAATGTACTACGAACAAGGAGATTGTGGACAGGAGGGAATGATGGGATTTTTCGCTAGCCATAAATGCAATGAATATTGTAAGGCCTTAGGCCTGAAAAACATCCAGTACAAGGAAAATCAAAGAATTACTTAGAGAAAGATGTAGAGTTCGATTTTTCTAGTGATTACAAGAAATGCATTGTTCCACTATGCAATAAGGGAGCCTCTAGTGATGAAGGTATGTGCTATGATTGTAAACAAAAGAAGGTTGATTTTAAGTATCTTTATGTGAGTTCTTTCAGTATCTAATTGTATAACTAAGAAACTATACTTTTCTTAAAAGAACCTATGAGTAATGATCATAGATAATAATTTCTTTGTGATAAAGGATTGATAAAAAATATTCAAAAAAATGAACAAATTATTAATTTTTTTACTTTATTTTTGATGAAAAATTGCAGAATTAATTTCAAGATGTAACAAGTAAACGAAACTAGATAGTTTCTCAAAAGAGGTCTTCTTCGCTAGAATGTATTTCGGGCTAGCGTAACTATCATTATCCTTCAATTTGATACAGAAATAGAGAAGAATTTATAATAATGACTTACCTAATTCTTCAGGCTATCTAATGTAGTTAGTACTTAAATAGGTATCGCAAAGGTCGAGAATGAGACCTATTATTAATCTAGAAGCGATTTCAGGTTATCTAGACAAAGACGACGATATTATTCGTTCAAATTTTGTGCTCCCAAAGAGCTAAAATTGAATATTCAACAAGCTAATTTTATTCCCAAATAAATTTATTCAACATGCAAACACAAGCAATGCGTCTTCTTACATCCAGGTTGAATTCAAGTAGGCTCACTTTTACAATTTCGTCTCGCTTCCAAAGACTCTTCACTCATATGGTATCCATTTTTTCACTCTCCATTACCTTGTTTAGACCAAGTCAAATAATCAAATATTATTTAAGAATTCCGCTCCTTCTAAGGCTTTTTCCACAAGTGAATTCTGCTTTGATGAAGAACCACAGTTCCAACCCTTAGAGACCAGAATCAAAGAGTCTCGTGAACTCAAAGAGGTCCTAGCCTTAGTTTCTCAATTTGCATGGTCATTTAGAGTTGAACATAGTACTCAAGTCCTCAAAACCTTAACTGAGATGATCCAAGACCCTTACGACAAGCAGATAAAGGAACTTATACAGTCCAAAGCCTATATTCATATCACCAATTTAGCAGGGTCCAGGATCAAACAATTTAATGCAGAAGGTAAGCAGTTTGTCCTATTTTTTTATCTTGTTAGAGATACTGATCTTCCTCAATTGGATGAAGAAGTTCACAAAACTCCACATTCCCATCTTTATCCAAGAGAGTTCTCTTTTAAAATTCGATAAAGCTCTTAACTCCTTTATTCGAGCCAATGCCTATGACTTTACTAAGCTCTGCAAAATCCTCTCCAAGATGAGCTTTCTAGGAAGGGATACCACTATCATTGTCAACCATATTCTATCGGAACTTGAGCGCGATCCAAGTCTATTGACCACAAGCGCAATCATAAAATTGTTCCATGGTTTGTGCCAAGCCCAGTCTAAGACCTTTTTCCCAGCGAATTACAAACTCCTAGATTATATCCAAGGAAAAATTCCAGATCTCATCGAAGAAATGGATAGCGATGACCTTGCCTATCTTTTCTTGTTGTGCTGCAGATCTCAGTTCCACTTGAACCCTCCCAGCTACAGACTTCCGAGGAGCTTGACCATGGTTCATGATAAGCTCAGAGAAAACATTGAAGAACTCACAGAGAAATCTGTGCTAAACATTATTGAAGGATACCAGGATCTCCCTCTCGAGTTCCATTCGGAATTACTTGAAGAACTGAAGCATAGTGCCATGCAGACAATTAGGTATAAGCCCGCAGACATTGGGTCAGAGTTTCTTATGCAGTTTTTCGAAATGGCTACTAGCTTCAAATTGCTTAAAGGAAGGAGACTCAATAATGAAGAAATTATCATAGTATATAAAGAATTAGAGCATAGAATCATCAATGATGAGTACTTCGCTCCCTTAATTAACGTGAATGCCCTGGCCGAATTGTACATGAAACTGGGTGTTGAATACAAGCCTTTAATAGAGAAAATGTGTGAAAGACTGTCTATGAAAGAAGGTTTCTATGACCATATTGTCAGATGTGTCCACCAGGCAGGCATCAATATTAGCTCCATTGTAGATAGTTATTTCAAGAATGAGAATGTAATGAAGAACTTTGACAATCAAAATATTATGATTGCTTTTATTCTGATGTCCTCATTTGGAGAGAAATACAAAGCCCTAACAAATTACTTCAAAGCAAAGTTACTAGAACCTGATGTAGACCTTACCAAGCTAATTTACATCATCAACGACAAGGAACTTGATAATCCCCACATCCGAGAAGTCCTATTGGAGGTATTTTTTAAATAATTTATCTAAAATTCTCTAGGGAGCCAGACAAATCGCTAAAAGGAAGGACAAAATGGGGTCTTTCCTATTCTACAAGCTACTCTTTTATACAAGTCAGAACCCTGAAACCAGGGCTTTCTGGTTAGAGTGGGGTGAGAAGGAACTATTCAACAACCCAAAAGAGCTAGAAAATATGCTCACAGTATTCTTTACATTAAAGGACTCAAATTTCCAACAGTCCGTCCTTTTCACTCTCTTCATAAGCAATGCAAATGTCCAACATTTCCCTCTCAGGAAGTTCCTAATTTTATTCAAGGATAGTAAATCAAATCTCAGACTTCTCTTCAGAAAATCTCCTCAGAGACTTAATAGGGTCCTCTCCAAAGTTTTTCAAGTCATGCAAATCAAAAAGGATGAAGTTGAACTCCCCTTGATTTTATCCTTCATGAAAAAATTAGAGTCTGCAGAAATTAGAATTATGGACTTAAATAGCATTGCCAAGTTGTCCTACTCAATCCTCAAGCAAAGAGGGTTAGCCTTCCAAGATGAAACAGAAATTGTATATGCTTATTTCCTTCTACAAAAAGGGATCTTGACAACTTCAGATGCAGAATTAATCTACTCCAAGAAAGCCAGTAAATATTTTAATAGAAAATCATAAAGATTTAGGTGAGTTGAGAGATCTTGGACTTGACTACAAGTTCTTTACATATTTTATCAAGACCTATCCTAAGGAATCTGAGAAGTACGATCAATATGCTCAAGCTGCTCAAAGAATGGTTTCTTCCCTGAATAAAAGAGCCATGAAGGCAACCTTCAGAGGAACTTTTAATGCCATAACTGAGCTACTAAACTTCCCTTTGGAGTTCATAAAGGATTACCAGGAGCTCTATGTGAAAACCATACAGAAGGTACTCGCCCAGGCAAAGTCCTATAGATTATACATCGAAGTCCTGGCTTCAATCCCTATGATCACCACAAAAGAATCCCAGGAGTTCTTCTTACCCATCCTTCAAGAATTGGCACAGAAGTACCCCCAATTTAGTCCATCCATGTCCCCTAACCACGTAATTAACTGTCTCAAGCACTTCACACTGAGAAATTTCAAATCTGCCCAGCTCTATAATGCCATCCTTTCCGATATAGGAAAACACTTTTCCAGTCTTTACTCAGAAGAGCTCTTGGATATTTTAACTTCTTTCAGAAAAGTTCATATAAAGCACTCTGATCTGTTTGATAAGATACTACTCAGGATGCTTGATCATGATATCATGACATACCAGTTCCTAAGAGAGATTCTATTTAATTTCTTCATCCTTGGCCACAACACGAAGCAGGCCAAAAAATTTACGAGTGCACTAATACAAACCCTAAATTTAGGGGATTTTCCTTATAATATTATCTTATTGAGATATATTTTGATTCTGAATATGGAAAATGAACAAGAATTGATAGAAAAAATCCTTCCATACATCCTCAAGGGCAATCAAAAATGGTCAGTTCCACTTGAGCTTCTTCACGATTTCTTTAGAATCGTGTACAAAAATCATACAGAATATGCTTATGCTATCGAGACTCTGATGAAAGAGAGCCTCGACGAGAAACCCAACTTTGGACCCATAGATAATGATATGCAAAAAGTAAAAGATTATTTAATTGAATTTACCCTCTTCAGGTGCTCAACTGCTTAGAACTTATGAAAGTCAAGTATTCCTTGAACCACGAAATAGATGGCTACAAAGTGGATATCTATCTTCCTGGACAGTAAACAGAAATGAGTCAATTGTTAATTTGGTAGGGACAAAATTATGAAGATTGTTGATTCTTCTCTTGTGAACTATGATAAGCAAAGTTACAAAGGAAATATGATACTTATCAAGAGAATATATGATCAGCTCAGTCAGAACAAGGCCATTTATGTCAATATTGTGGACTTCAAAAAGCAACAAGGGCTTCAGGGCCGCATTAATTATTTGCTTTCGCTGGGTAATTAAATCTCAATTTAATTAAATTATAAAGGTGTCCAAGCAAATTTTGATCAAAGCTTTTTTGAAACTTTGAGTACAAATAAAGAGTCAAGTAGTGAGAGCACTGACGAACAAGAGTCTTTTAAAGGTATTTATCCAAAATTCGAGTCAAATGATATGGTAGATAATGAAATGGAGCCTAATGAGAAAGAAGGCATGTCTTTGGTGACTGACATGTAATAAAACTGTTTATATTGAGAAGATGAGTTTATTTGTATGAGATGTCTAGTGACTTCTTATGTGTTTGTATCTATGTTAGCTGTAGTTCCATTTTGTATTTGTTAGAGGTTAAGTTATATGCAGTTTTAGTGAATTTGCTCTACCTATATATTATTTCTTGCCATCGAGCAGAATTTATTGATCGGCACCTCAAACAATAGAGAAGATCTTGAATCTGGTCAAAATCTCATTTTGATGTAACTAACAGAAGATTTTGAATTATTAGAAGAAATCAAATTCAGATTTTTAGGATGTTTAGAAGAAACTTGTTTTCATTAATTTCACAAATGTTGTTGGAATTGTGTACGATCTACCTTTATCATAGTCCTAATAGTTCATCAGCTTCTCCGTCTTACTGAGAATATACAGAAGATCACAGAAAAACGCAAATAACCCTACCAATAATTTTCATTTATATGTTTAGATAAATTTATCAACTTGTCTCTGTCTAGAATCTATGCTAACCTTACCAGCTTTCTCTAAAGCCCAGAATGAATCTAGCCTCTTCTTAGATGCGTCCTCTGCCTTCCTCTTCGTGTAGAATCGAATCTATTTTCATAAATTTTTTGTGAACTCCTTTTATAAGCAGGCATCCAATACTCTAAAAATCCATAGTTTCATCTCAGCTGAAATTCGTAGTACCTCTATCAATTGATAATACCTTACAATTCTGAGGATATTTTAGTCTATAAGGGTTTTAAAATTTTCCCAAATTTTAGGACAAGTAGATTTCTTGAATACAAGTGATACTGATTCATTAACGGGCATACATGCACTTAAGGAAGCTGTTTGTACTATGTCTTGCGAGCATTGATCATCCAAAAGGCGAACACAGTTACTTTTTTTTTCTTTTTGTCTTTGATGAAGCCTGCCAGTTTTTTCAATGTATCAGCACCGAACAGTCTTCCAGAGTGAGCTTTCCCTAAGTAATGAGTCCTCGAGATAGACTGGAGCTCGATTCGGTAGTTTCGGAATAATAAGCGCTATTTCGGAAATCACCGTAGTCTTCTACGAGTAGTTTGTCCTACCTAATATATTGTATATATAAATCACGTTTCAAGAAATATTAATAATTAATATTTGAACCAAGTTTGCTTGCTGAATATCGAATGACAAGAATACTCATCTATTTCATTACCATACTGGCCCTCTTAACCTGTAAATGCAACTCCCAGCCTCCTGGATGCAACAGTTGCACTCAAGTTCAGTTGAATTGCTTTTTGTCTTCCCAAGAAGGCCCAGAGCCACAACCGGGCTCTCCAGAATCCCAGATGTATCTGAACTCTCAAGACCTATCTAGAGATTTTTTAAACAACCTAGACGGTCACGAGCAGGTTATTCCATTCCCTCAACCTGTTTTTAATCACGAAAATGTGACCATCATCAACCCAAACACCTATGATGGGCAGAGACAACTTCATTACATAGTGCATAGAAACCCACAACCAATTAGTCTACAAGAAGTTAATGCGTTGCAGGTAGTGGCTATAGTTCATGTGATAAATCAAGTTAATCCACAATTAGGAATCCAGCAAAATGAACTCAATGACCCATACTGCCTCAATGACTTGAATGGTAATGATATATTTACAAACACAAGGCTTCTTAATCATAGGATCCTATCCAATTACACCTACGACAGTACACTTATCTGCTTTGATCCGACATGTCCGTTGACTAATAGGTCTTTCTTGGACAAAAGAGGCGATCCAATCTTATGTCATTCCAACAGTAGTTGTCCTTATGGAAGTTACTGTTATACATCAGAGCAAGGAATATCTCGCTATTCACGGGAAGAGCATACCTGAAAATAACAAGGAAAACAAAGAACATTTACGAATAGGGCAAGGGTGTAGAAAGATATCATTCTGTTGTCCTAGTCTGCTCTACGATTGTAGAAACCCTGATTATGCTTGTACAACAGGCACTTGTGTTCCTGCAACCACTGAAGCTGATGCACCTCACATCTGTGTGACATGCGAGAACTGCAACCAAACATGTTACAATGGGACTTGTGTTGATTGCAATCTTGTTCCCGAATCCTGTACTGATGGATACTGCCAACCAAATGGCATGTGTACCATCGGCAAGTGCTTCGCCCAATTTATCGAAAAAAATGGATCCTGCTTTGACTGTGGACAAATTGAAGATTCTGGAGAGATTGCTTGCCAACCCCATCACCATTGTCTTCCAAATATCATTACAGGAGATCTATCCCCCAGTGTAGCCTGTTTTAACTGCCACCACCCACAATATTCCTGTCCCACTGGATTCTATTGTGGCAAAACGACTAACAGATGCGTTTCATGCTTGGATGGATCGAGCCCCTGTACAGATGGAACCATGTGCGATGAAAATACAGGTAGATGTGTATCATGTCGTGATAATCCTAGTATCTGTGGCTCTGGGAAAATCTGTGAATGGGTTACTGGCCAATGTAAAGCAAACTGCACAGCAAATCCCTTGATTTGTAAACCCGGAGAAGAAGTATGTGATCAATTCTCACATACCTGCCAGAATATAACTCAAACATGTGATATTGACTATAAATGTCCTCCTCCCCTGATTTGTGATGCAGATTCAGGGAGATGTGTTGATTGCAGCTTCATAACAGATAGAGATTTGTGTGGTTTCCCTCACAAGTGTGTTCCAAGACAACCTGGAAGCAGAACTTATTATGAATGTGAAGTCTGCGATGAAAAGAATGACACTATCTGTGCTATCCATGGAATGAGATGCTATCAAGGACGATGTATTGGATGCTACCCGACAAATGATATCCCCGTCACTAAATCGATGCGTTGGATTCCATTTGATAGCTGTACTGGTCCTGAAAAGTTTTGCAATCCAAACGGAGTCTGTGAAGTTAATTGCACCGAAGAAAATTGCCCAGCTCCAAACAAGTGTCACAATGGACAATGTGTTAATTGTCTGGACGTACCTGAAATTTGTGACTCACGAAGTAAATGCGTCACAGAGAAAAGAATCGCTAATAATGTAACAATCACCAGAGGTAAATGTGTCATTCAAAATTGCCTTGAACCCGGATATGGGTGTCTCCCAGGACAATTTTGCGATTGGGGCCAGAATGAGTGTCTCACTTGCACCAACTCCACCGATCAAGAATTTTGCCCTCCACCTTATTATTGCTTGAATGGAGTGTGCGTAACCAGAAATTGTACAACTGGAGCTGACTGCGAACTTGGAAGTGGATGCGACCTCGAAACAGGCCAGTGTGTTGTTGCTGTTGAAGGTTACTTCTTCGTGCGCATCGACGCAACTGGAACTTTCTCTGATATGGGAATGCAACCCTGCAATAGAACAGACAATCTTACTCATCCTCTTCAATGCATCCAGGCTGCTAATGGAAAGTTCTATTATGGCTGCGATTTGGGTGACCTCACTCAATGTAGATCCCTCTATGCACAAGAATCAAAACCAAGGATAATGGCTCCCACTCCATGGTGTAAGGACTTTTCTGCTCCAAATGGGCTTTGTAGCCTCTCTAATCCAGTCTGTTCTGAACCTGGATTTTATTGCAATCGCCTGACCTATGCTTGTTGTTCCTATGAATCTCTCCCCAAGTGCGAAGAGAATGGCGGATCATACTCATTCCCTGTTATCAATATGCCACCCAACATTACTGAAGAAAATTATAATGGTCCTTGTCTGAAGCCATTCTTGAATCAATCATATAATCAAGAATTCCAAGTCTCTCAATGCTGTGTGGTTGAAGATGCAGTCTGTCCTGATGGCACAACACCCATCAGTGCTTGTTTCAACGACACTGATTGTCAAAGCAGCGAATACTGTGATATCAGAGGTACTTGCTGCCCTAAGATTATTGAAAATGGTACAACGCCTCGTTGTCCAGATAATAAGGTTCCTTTAACTTCATGTCAGTCTCCGTCTTCCTGTCCATTCGGCTTTTCTTGTTTATCTGAGATTGGATGCTGCGATTCTGGTAAGTGCCCACTAGGAGATGAACCTGCAGTACCTCTAGACTATAATCGCAGTTGTCCAATAGGAAGCGTTTTTAATGAAACTGTGAATGGATGCTGCCAGACTCTATGTGAAATCAACCAAACCATTCCAGTTCTACCTGATACCGGAGGATGTCCATTTAACTATACTTTCAGAGCTGAGAATAATGGGTGTTGCCCCACTTATTGCAGCGATGGCTCTAATCCATTTGTTCCCAACAATTATACCGGAAATCTCACTTGTCCAACACTCACACTCTGGGACTCTGAAGCCAATGGTTGTTGCGCCATTCCTACAACTCTGAAGTGCAGAGGAAACTTGTCTCCTACTCCATTCACTGGAAATCAAGAGTGTACCTCTGGTAACTACTATGAATCCAAAGTAAATGGTTGTTGCCAACGAGTGTGCCACACTGGTGTGCTCCCAACATCTCCTCATCCAATTACCGGAAACTGCGGAGTCAATAAAGCTTATGATCCTATAGCCCTTGGCTGCTGTCCTGCTTGCCCCCTTGGTAATGAAGTCCCAGTTGATGTTGATAAATATGGATTATGTCCATCAGGTCGTATCTGGAATGGAGATCTTATGGGATGTTGTATAACATGCCCTAAAGGGAACCTTGCAGTCGGAATCTGTGAACCGAGCGGTGCACATTGCAATCTAACTACAGCATACTGCCTTTCATATATTCGAGATACATCTTCAGGACCAACCACAGCTGAGTTATGTTGCCCAAGAACATGCCCAAATTCAGAGATTCCAGTTCTTGCTAACGAAGATCATCAGTGTGATGATCCGCTCTACACCTATAATGCGGATCTTGATGCTTGTTGCCCTGTGCAGTAGTAGAGCCTAGGTAACATGAATTTGCATATTGTTTACTTTATCTTTATAAGATTTTCATTCACATTATTATTATAGTTGTGTAACTAGATAACAAATCAATATTCAAATCAGATACTCATACAAGAATAGTATAGAAAAAGTCTAATCATGCATCAACCCAATACTAAGGGCTTCGAATAGAAGCAGATAACACCAAGTTTTGCTTTTTTCAAACAATAAGGAACATTTTTCAGCCAAGATAAGTAGTCCTATACAAAGTTTTGAGAAAGCAATAAGGATGAAAACGAAAGAGTAGTAAAAAGATTAGTGTTGATAGAAGCTAAAGATTTCAGGTTTCTGAGAGTATCGATTAAGCCATTCTTTTTCAAGAACTTTTAAATATTTTAGATGAAGAAATTTTTTAAGTACTAGTGGAGATAGGCGGCTCAAGGCTGGTTGTCCTTGAAAAGAGACATTTTCAAGGTTTGTTAAACTCAGAATATATTCATAGCCCGCATTAATAGCAGCCTGCTTATAGAATAACATATCAGTGCCAAACTCAAAATGCAGCTTTCTCATTTTAGTCAAATTTCCAAACAGCATCTCCATTCTTTTCTGGAAGTTTTTCTCCTTGAGAGAAACCTTAAATGGATTTTCGTATAAGCATAACTTGAGTTCCCTCAGATTTTTCAAGTAAGGTGCTGCCTTAATAAGATTGATCAGACAATCATCCCCAAGTGTTGGGTTGGTATGGGCCTTATTAATCACAAGAGAAAAGAACTTAAGCTTTGTTTTAGGTCTTATCCAGTCCACAAAGGCTGGTTCAATAAGAATTGGTTCAGGATCAAATTTAAAGTCAATTTCTTCTAATTCTGTTAGGTCCTTTGAAGCACTTTCAAAGAACTTGGTCAAACTTCTTTGGTTGCAGTAACCATGCAGTTTCAAATATCTTAGCTTTTGAGCTGCAATTATTGTATTCCCAAACTCTTCGAAATCGAAAAACATGCCTGAAAGATGAGGTGTATCAATTATAAGCTGCTGAAGATTCTTCCAAGATGCAAAAGGAGTACTTGTGAGAAGGCCGTAATCAAGTGGCCCTACCCTAGTTATTGTCAACACGAAATTAATTTGTAGGAATTGAAGTCCTTCATATGTCACTAACTTCTTCCAAATTTCCACAAATCTTGGAGAAAGCCCCACATCAGTGAAATACAATATTCCCCAGATTTTCATAGTAATCGATTTGATTTTTGCCTTTCTTTGTAATAAGCCTTCCATAAAATAGAGTGTATAGCCATCTAGCTCTATGTTTAAGTGTGTCAGTCTCTCGACATTCACAAATCCAGTGCAAAACTTCTTTATCAAGTCTATATCTCTGGTCACTCCTCTCATTAAATCATCCTTCCATATTGTAATTCTCTTTGGCTTGATCCTATTCAATATATCCTCATAGCTATACCGGTCTTGAAGAAAATACCTTAACGAGGCTAGCTTAAGATACTCCAAATGTCTCATATACCCAATTCGCTTCAAACTGGACTCCATCATCTTCTCACTCAGTGCCAGCGAGTCATTTATCAAAAACTTGCTCAAAACAACCTTCAAGTCCAATCTTTTTATTGGGTTCTTTGAGAGGGCCGAGACCAGACGAGGAAATTCTGTTAAGTACTTATCCCCACTCGTTAAGAATACAAGGCCAGTCCCAATAGTCTTCTTTGTTATCAGGCATTTTAAAAAATCGAGTTCATCAATCCAGTTATCAGTCCCTTGAGCACCTTGTACTGCCAAAAACTTCGAGCCTCGGCAAGGGTATAAGGATCTTCTGCTGAATTTACCCTTAAAGGTTGGGGCTGAGATCCAGTTGAGAAGCTTTAGGTACTTTTTCCCTTGATTGGAAGTAAATCTTGATCTAAAATTGGCCATTTCGGCACTTTTCTGGAAGTAATAGGGTTCTTTGTGGAATCTAATCCCTCTCACATACATTAGCTTTTTCTTGATGTGCTTAGGCCAAATTTTTTCAATGTTTATGTATGCATAAAAAAGATGGGGCGGTAATTTCCTCAAAGTATAGTTAATGGATTCATTAGACCTGCTCCTCACTTTTAGAATGCTTGATATTAAATTGCCGAAGCTTGAAATTTTTTTAGAAGAAGGTTGCTGGTCTTGATCTATGTTGAGAGTACCAGGATTCATTTTATTTTGCGTTATCAATAGTCTCTTTAGAAAATTGATATTAAAACGAGCTTTATATTTGGTTACAAAGATAAGAATGAAGAAATTGGTACAAGTAAACTGTCATAGGGCCATATCTATTAGAGATTCACCTCAATTTAATGGCTATTCGATAACTGGCAAACTTTTTTTTTTTTGAAATACTTTTTTTAGACAAGAAGATTTCATAATATGATACTTCATCAAATTTCTCATTGAAATATAATATTTAGGCCTGAATCAAATCATGATCATAATAAGAAATAGAAACTTCTACAGTATCTTCCCTGTTAGTCCTTCTATAATATTTCAAAAATGCAGGTTCTGCAGAATTCGTATATTTATGACTCCTATATTGAGTTTTAGAAGGTGAGAACAGTAACTAAGTTAGGGCTTTGACTGCATTGGAATAGGTACTTTTTTATTTGGAAAGGGTCATGTGGCATCTCAAGTATCCTTAGAGATCTTTAAATAGAGCAAAATTCTCGATTTACTTAGTACGAGGCCATCTTGACTCTTGAGGGATACAGTCCTTCTAAGATTTGCTTTCCTGGAGGGAAAAAGATTATGTATAGGTGCATTGTATACAGGTATGAACAACATTCTGAAGCAAAAACTATTCAACCAGTCTAAACATAAATTATGAACTTGATTAAAATAGAAGCCTTTCTGTTTTGAGCTATATCTTGTTCTATCAATACACTAACAGTTTATAAGTTGTAATTAGATAAGGAATTGTGATGTGGTATGCATGAGAATGATATGTCGAAATGTGGAGAATTAAAATCTACTCAAAAATACTTATGAATTATATCTCATCACTGCTTTGTTTCTTCTGCTCTAAAAGCCATTTATATATCTCAAGGTTATTGTAAGTCTCAGTCCAACTGTCATGATCAGCATCGGGATAAGTTGTAAACTTAACATTCCCTTCAACTTTCTTCAAGGCATCCACAATTACTTGACTCCGAGAGAGAGGAACAATATCATCCTTCTCTCCATGGAACACCCAAGTTGGAATATGCTTAATGGTTTCAGCAACAGTAGCGGAAGCTCCTCCACATATTGGGATAATAGCTGCAAATCTATGAGGATAAGCTGCAGCTAAATTGAAGGTTCCAAACCCTCCCATTGAAACTCCTGTAACATAAATTCTATCTTTGTCAATCCTATGCGTTTGTTCAATAGCATCCAATAGAGCACCAAGAGATGCTGGCTTCCATCCATATCCATAGGCAGGGTCTACCTGAGGAGTCAAAGTGATGAAGTTCTCAGCTACTGTCCTTGCACAATCGAGATTCATTGGCTTTGTAGGCTTCACTGAAGAGTCCTTTATACTCACAGTGGATTTTGACTTAGCACCGGGATCTAAAAGATCATCCTTGGTGACTTTACCCTCCTTCCAGTTATCATAAACCTGAACTAGCCTGGGGATACCATGCTTTTTTGCCAATTCTAAATTGCTGCTAGATTCTCCTGAACCATGGAGGAAAAGGATCAAAGGGTACTTGGTATCGGCCTTTTCATAGTATGTAGGTGGGACAGACAGGAGATATCTGTACCCAAGGAGTCCTTTGGGCTTGAAATCATTTTTAGTGAGCATTGGTCCAAAAGTCTTTGCTGCAGTCGCTTGGACTTGTTGGGTTTCTTTAGTAAAAATGTTCATGAGGGAGTGGAAATAAGATACAAGAATTGATTATAAACAATAATCACAAGTTGAGATTTATAGGTGAACTAACTCAGAAATAATTTCTGCTTACCTATATTATGATGAAACCCTGATATTTAATATTTGATATAAACTGATCAATGTACTATACCCATCAGAATGATATCGGGCTTTAATCAAAGATCTATTCTGCTATTATGCTGAGAGAATCTGTTGGGTTTGGTTAGAATCCACGAGGTCAGATATATATTTTGTTTTTACCTTAGAGAATTTCTCATTATTCACAGCTTAAGATAATATTACGCTTATACAAAATACTCTTTTGACAAAAAATCGATAGGATCTAGAAAGGGATTTGAAGAATCGTATTTTGGTTTTACTAACACATAAGAATTTTTGATGAATTGCATTACGTTTAGTTAAAACATAATCAAAAAGGTTGAACCTGACCCTTATCATCAAAATAGCTTCCGCTTAGCTTCAGACTCTCTTCCAAGCTAAGATTGACTACAGCAAGAGTGCTAACATAGGAATCCTCAATCTTTCCGGGGGCATGTTTTCCTCCCATGTCAGTCTGAATCCATCCAGGATGTACAGCAAATCCTGTCTGATTCTTCTTGAGAAGTCTGGGGAGAATAAATCTTGTATAGGCATTTACATAAGCCTTGCTAACAAAGTAGATCGGGCCGGAATATCCGAGTTCACGATGTTCCTTCTTTAAAGCTGCTTACTCGAATTCGTCAAGCAAATTAAAGAAGCTCTCACTGGTCCAATGGGAGTCACTCAACCATTTCTGGACTGTTTCACCTTGGAATTGAAGTGATCCTAGAATACTGCTTATTGAAATAATTCTTCCATCATCAGCCAAGTAAGGAAGAAGTTTCTCAGTTATCTCAATGAGACCTCTAACGTTGGTGTGGATGATATTCTTTGTGCTTTCAGGAGGTAAGAAAGTAGCAAAATCAGGTTTTCCTTTACTCATATCAATCTCTCTATTGTCAGCAACTCCAGCATTGTTAACTAAGAGATAAAAACTCTTATGCTTCTCAGCAAACCATTGAACAAAGATCTCAATACTCTTCGAAGAAGAAACATCAAGTTGATGATAGTGGATTCTATTCTTGAATTCAGGGTATTTCTTTAAGAGGTTGCCAACAGCTTCTTCACCTCTTTGGATATCTCTGGAAGTCAAGACGACACTGTATTTATCAGGATGGAGGAGGAGTTGTTCAACAATGGCATATCCAATACCTTTGTTGGAACCAGTAACAATTGCAAGTTTAGTGTTTTCCGTAGTGGGATTTTGCAAGTTTGTTTTAGATAATTATTGTCGTGATGAAAACCTTTCGAGAGCTACTCCATATATAGACAATATATAGATTAAGAACAGTGCCGAACAACATATTTAGAAGATTTGTAATTTCAGATTTGTTGTCTTAAACTCGTGGAACTCTTTTCCTAAATTCTTTTCCTAAATTATTGCAAATTTCAATGTAGAATCGTCCTCCAAATAGATGTATTATGTCAACATATCAGAAGACTGAGGGATCGTGCAATGAACTGCCCATTGTATTTCATCACTCTAGAAATACTTAATGCAATCCAGGGAAAATATAATAAATTTCATGAAGATTAAAGTGCGAACATCATTCATATTTCATTGCGGATCATTTGACAATGACTTGGAACGTGAATGCTATGATTTCTCTAAGTTGTCTCCCTCTATATCTTCTCAACTTTCTAAGTTATAGCAATACTTGTCTATTATTTAAGACAAGTTATTAAAAGTTCAAATTTCTAATTATTTTATGAACTTAGTGCCTAAAGGTATGAATATCCCTTCGATTGATAACAGGCCCATAGTTATCAACCTGCCAATTTTTCCTATGATGATAAATTTGCTTATTATTATACCATCATTTCATCTAGTATTCCAGTTATAGAATAAATAACAGTTTGACGAATACCTGAAAAAATAGATTCAACTCTAACTTAATTTGGGCTTCACGGCTACTTGATAATATAGATTCTTAGCTAAAGTCAATGTGATAAAAAAACAAGTTAAAACATGTGTAACCATATCTGAGCAATTGCCAAACTTATGAACATTTTCAGAAATTGTAATACTTGTTTCTGTATACAAAATAATTCTCTTGAGGGTATCACGAGGGACACAAAATCAGAAGTTGTTTTGATGATACACTTCCGTAAAGTCAAACATAGAAAATGAAGAAGTAATACATTATGCTAACTCATTTCTCAAAATATAGACAATAAACATCTCATGTATTCAGAGAGCTTACTTTCCCTTAATTAAATGGTAACTAGATAGATAGAAATTCTAGATCTTTTGGTGTAAAAGGAGTTAAAAGTCTTTTAGCTTTCCAAACTCATCAAAGTACCTTCCACTCAACTTCAAGCTATCCTCTAAGCTGAGATTAACAATAGCAAGAGTACTAACATAAGAATCGTCAATTTTTCCAGGTGCCTCTTTTCCTCCAAGATCAGTTTGAATCCATCCAGGATGAACAGCAAATCCTGTCTGATTTTTCTTGAGAAGTCTGGGAAGGATAAATCTTGTATAGGCATTCACAAAAGCTTTACTAGTAAAGTATATTGATCCAAAGTATCCTAACGCAGGATGTTGTTGCTTGTAAGCTGCTTGTTCAAAGGTATCCAGCAAGTCAAAGAATCCTTGTCTTGTTAATCTGGAATCACTCAGCCAGTTTTGGACTGCCTCTCCTTGCCACCAAAGTTCTCCTGCCAAACTGCTGATATTAATAATCTTTCCATCATCAGCTAAATAAGGCAAAAGCTTCTCTGTCAATTCAATGAGACCTCTCACATTAGTCTGAATGATTCTTTTTGTGTCTTCAGGAGGTAAGAAATCAACAAATTCAAAATTTCCGTTGTTAGGTCGAATCTCTCTCTGATAAAAAATTCCAGCATTGTTTACTAAAAGGGAAACTGTCTTTTGGTTGTCTTCTAGCCATTGAACAAAGTTGTCAATACTCTTTGAAGAAGAAACATCAAGTTGATGATAGTGGAGTCTGTTCTTGAATTCAGGATATTTCTTTAACAGATTAGCCATAGCTTCTTCTCCTCTCTGAGTGTCTCTGGAGGTAAGAAAAACACTGTATTTAGTAGGATGGAGGAGGAGTTGTTCAACAATGGCATAACCAATACCTTTGTTAGCACCAGTGACAACAGCAATATTAGTATTTTCCATAGGAACTTTTGATTGTTTGTTTATAGTTATTATGATGTTCAACTTTAGCGCTTTCTCCTTATATAGACAATTTTCAGTTTAAGAATAGTGCCAGGGTGGGATTCCAATTAATGTTAGTTTAAGGCTTTGTCCTTAACTATCAATTTCTTGGGTTGAATTATTATTCAAACTTTAGCAACAGGATAGAATGGTCTTAATTCTACAAATAATTTCTGTCTAAAATAACAACTGATCTGAAACCTTATTGTCATTAGTTAACTCTGCAGAGAAATCTTTTATACTCTGAGCCTTTATGCTATAGTTCACATTTGCTCTCAAGGAAAAGTCTTCTCTTTAATGTTTAAGGCTAACTTGATTTCCATCTTCTTTATTAGTGTAAGGATAGTCTGATATCTTGTCCTCATAATTTTAGAATTGATATATTATTTAAGGCGAGCTCTTAGAAATTCCAGGTTTAATATGTTTATCAATTTAACTCAATTTTGTATTACTAAGCGATATCCTTAGTTTTTGTTGCATTAATGAAAAGTCGTTATAGTTTCACACTCTAGGTTAAGTCAAACCACATTTAAACTATTTAACTTAATCCCAATTATACAAATACATCTATGTATATTGTAGAGTTTGTTTACAACAATTTTGTATAGAAGTCAGCAAAGTATCCCATAATGACAAGTCAGATTTGACTCAGTCCCACAGAAATAACTCATTAGAATTTCTTGAATTCCTTCGCCACCACAAAGGCCTGCGCTTGAGCGTTTTCATCCTTCGGACTGAATATACAGAACTGCTTCATGTCAAACGACTTATAATTCTTTGCTATAATCAGCTCATAATGCTCATGCTTCGGGTTTGTACAGTCATGAAGCAGATAGATTCGGCGAGAATAATTTAAACTTTCAGAAATAAGATGCGGCTCTAGTTTTCCCGGCGAGACTTTGACTATGAATATCTCTGTGCTAAAGTGTTTGGAAAACACTCTAAGATCAAATTCGGTCCCCTGGTAATCTTCCTCTTCTACTTTCATGATATACTCCAAGGGTGTCAGGTCAAAGAGTTCTTTAGTCCTTAATCTCAAACTTGCATCTTTCATTATCCAATGTGAGACTAACTTTTTAAAAGAGTGGCCTATTCTCTTTTGATTTTCTTGTCTTTCATTAATTTCCTTTCTTAGATCTGGCTCAAGAGCCCACGCTATACACTGGAACATACAAGTACCAGTTCCCAAGATACGCTTTGTCAAAAAGGAGAAACCATCCGTTCCTGTTATAGGCAAATTTTGCCGAGCAAACTCATTGAGATTTTCCATTGTATGCCTGGCTGTGTCTAGTTCTCTTTCCAATCGTTTACACTTATTTCTCCAATTATTACATTCTTCCTTCCAGTAATCTCGGTCATCTGATAGCTGGTCTAGTTCCCTTTGTAGAGTTTCAATCGTTCTTTCATAAGCTCTCATTTTCATCTCAAGGTCAGCAGCGCGATCGTGAGCCTGACTGATGACTTTAACAGCGCTAAGAATCATAACAACAAAATTCTAGAAAACTTACTTCACTTTATTGTGAGAGAGATCTGGTAGATCATCATGGGGGATAGCATATGGCCCAAGTTCCCAGATCTTAATATGCTTGTCTGCTGAGCCAGATATTATTGATCTATTATCTGAGGTTACAGCCAAGGCCCAAATTCCACCAGAATGGGCTTCTTCAAAGGTATGAACGAGTTTACGCTCTTCCATATCCCAGACCTTGATAGTCTTGTCATCAGCACAGGTGATGACATACTCATCATTGCTGGTAATGACCAATTTTCTAATATTCTCTAAAATCATAAAGACAATTTCTCTCAGAATTACGTGTATGGGCCTTTTCAAAGGAGAAGACACATGTCTTGAGATGGAGGTCCCACATTTTAATCATACAATCGCTGGCAGCACTGATCATATAACGATCATTGCTAGTGATAACTATTCCATTTATAGCACCTGAAAATTAGAAAAATGAATTTTCGTGTACCGTCATGCGCCTTCTCAAATGTTTTCACATTTTTGAAGGTATGAGAGTCCCAAACTTTGATGGATTTATCCCATGATCCAGATATTAAAAAGCGGTCATCACTAGTTAGGGCCAGGGCATCAATTGTCTCTATTCTCATTTAACATTTTTTTGAAAGCTTTACTCGTATGGGCATTTTCGAAGGTTCTCATGACTTGGCGTGAATCCATGTCCCAGAGTTTAATAGATCTGTCATCGGAAGTCGAAACAATGTATTTTCCTTTGCTACTTACTAACAGAACTCTAACAGCCTCTAAGAGAGTTCACTCTAGTTTGAAATAATATACGCTCATGTGCATTGCTGATAGTATGAACAAGGCTTTTGTCCCTCATGTCCCAAATTCTTATGCTTTTATCACTGGAGCCTGAAATTAAATAACGATTGTCCGGTGTAACCACTAAGGAATAGACATATCCTTCAATTTTATCACACAGTATGCCACAAGCTACCTGAATGAGCTTCAGTGATTACATGCTCAAATTTGAGCTCCTTGACGTCCCAGAACTTGATTGTCTTGTCCCAAGATCCTGAGATGAGGTATTTGCTATCGTGGGTCAGAGTTAAGGTATAGACCCAATCTAGAATTTATTGAGAAGGGATTCTCTTAGTATATACCCTTGTGGGCATCATCAAATATGTACAATGGCTTCTCTTTTTCCATGAAAGTCAATCGGGAATTTTTATTAATAATTAAAACTTCTAAGCCTTATACAAAATTCTATCCTTCAGTTGTGTCAGAGTCTTTTTGTTTAGGTTAGAAGAGGCACAACTATACCCAAGAGGCTCTGAATTCAAATTCTGAGTACATAATCAAAGAAATTTCTGAGTCCATACTTTTTTTCGAGGCATTGGTTCTCAGATTGTCTAGCATTGTAACTACACAAGTCAGATATTAAGTACTCTTGGAAACCTCTACCTATCCTGAAATAGTTGTTTTTGCATGAAGAGATATAGAATTCGTCTTAGAAGGTGGCATTCATATTCTTTATTTTTGTAACTGCTTCAGAGTTACAAGGAAAATGTGTGCGCTCGGAAGTCAAGTAATGAGTGCTTTTTTGGTTCTTGGCTAACAAAAATGCTAAATTTTGTCATGCAGTTTGAATTATAGGATTTCTATAGCTTAAACTCTAAAAAATATATTGAAGAAATCTCTTCTGGAAGAATAAACCAAGCTATTCAAGAAATGAGCCTGTTCATTTGGGAAGGATGGAATTATCCTTATTAAGGTTTCTTGCATAAATAAACATGTTTGAGATATATACCACCTCTCTAGGAACAACAAAGGGTTCTAAACATTAGCATTAATAATAAAACATTGAAATAATAGTCAGCCTATATCCCAAGACACTGTATTGTACTTCCAACAGAGGAGATGATAGTAACAACTCACCTCTGATTAGTCCTCTTTAAGTAAATTGATTAATTCAGTAAGATAGGCTTGATTCTCGTTTTCTCTATCCAAATTAAAGATTTTATTTTCAATGCAGAATTCTTTCTCAAGACTAGTTAGGAAGTCTATTCTAACCAAGCTCCTAGTCTCAGCCCCAGGCAAGATCCTCAAGATCAAGCTTCAAAAGCTTAGAGTGAAAGGCTCTTTCCTTTCAGAAATTGACCTCGCTGATTCTGTCGAGTCAAAGAACTTCCTTAAACCACAACTCACAAGCCGTTCGTACAGAAAAACTCTCAAGTTGCTGACCAAAGTAGCCTTCAATGAGAGTGCAGTTGACAAGTACATCAGATGCTGTGCACTCTCATCCCAAAGGAAACTAAGGGAGCTGTCCATTTTCTCATTTGTACACAATATTCCAATGAAAGAAACTCTCAAGTCCATCCATCTCTCTCAAGAAAAATTTCTGAAAAAGGTAAATATCATTCCAGACGAAGATACAACTCCCTTTATTAACACATATCAAAGAGTCTTGTCTTCTCTGGTCAGTCTCGAACAGCTATATATACCAGAATTCCCTAAGGACTTCCACAGAGCCGATACCAGAACTCTTCGTACACTTAAAAACATCAAAACTCTGCAAATCCCTCCTACAACTACCCTGGCAGACACTATCAAGCATTGGCATAATTTAAAAAGGATCAAAATCAGTTTTATTGAAAATTATTCTCCTGAACAAGCTGCCCGGATCCTCAATGCACTTTCCTTGTCCGAAAATCTAGAAGAAGCTGCATTTGACTTTCCTGAATACGAACTCGAAGGCCTTAGCAACCAGTTCCATGGTATTGTCTCTAAATTCATCAGGAACAAGCCCAACCTAAAGCATCTTGGATTGGATTTTTCGCCATTCAGTTTCTTGAGAATCACCAAAGCAAGCTCGATAGCCAAGCGAGAACTGGTTGATAGTATTGCTTCCCTGAGATATCTTAAGACCCTTTCATTGAGGATTTCGCAGATCGACGAGAGTGACATATCCTCATTAAAACTCCTTCTCAATGCAAGATTCACAAAGACCCTTCAACATTTTGACTTCAACATCGGCTACGTCAAAAATCACATCCAAATTGAACTCGAAAAAACTCTGAGACAATTTTTCGCCTGCCTGGAGAACCCTCAGTCCATAGTCATCAGACCTCCTTTCCTCCCAGATTGGATGAAACCTAAGAGAAAGACCTTCTTTGGGATCCCTCTCCCGTGTTTCCTCCAAGGCAAACCAAAGTCAGAGAATTCCAAGAACGTCAATAGCAATATGCTACAAGAAATTTCCTTCAAGCCCTCGTTGACTTCCTTGGAATTCGAACCCTTCAAGGCACTAAGGTGTTCAAAGGAGCTCCTTGTGTGCTTTGAATCTATATCCAAACTTGTTAATCTCAGGAAATTGACCCTGTCAATTAGAATGTCCAAGTCCTCCAAGAAATCCTTCAACAAGACTTTTATCAGTTCAGCTGTGTCCTGTTTCGAGAAGCTCCAGAATCTCGAAGATATCCGTCTTATCTCTAAAGCATTGCCTGTTGACTTTGTTTTCAAGCTCCTTTTCCCCTGCAAGAGCATGAAGAAAATCCTGCTAGATTTTTCCTTTTTATTTTGGAAGAAGGACAAAAAGAATCCAACCCAGTTTGATGAGCAAGGACTAGAGGAAATGAAAAAGACCCTGGCTAATATGAAGAAGCTCGACTCGTTTAGAATGGTCGCAGATTTTAGAAAGATACAGGCAGAGAGTATTATTGATATGTTCAATTTCTTGAAAGAGTTGAAACTTAAGGAGTGTGTGGTTAGGTCTAAACCCTCCTGCTTTTCGATGGAGACTGAAGACGAGTATTTAAAGATTTTGGGGACCTTGCGTGTGTAAATTATTTCTTATGAAGAAAATTGAATACCATTTCTAAGTTGGATTTCAAGCCCTTTCTGACGGATTCGCATGTGTTTAGATAACTGTTGTTGTTTGAAATGTTATATTTAGTTTTGCAGTTTCTTTGTTTTTGCATCTGCAACCAAATTGGTTTTTGTATGAAATTATGTTCATATTCCTTGCCGCTTCTCTAATAGGAACGACAAGTTAGAACTCCTTTAATAATTGTTTCTCAGTTGGTATAACCAGTTGCGAAGTCCAATAATAAAAAGATTATCTAGTATGTTCAAAAACATTGATATACTAAAGGCGGAGAATTATGATAAAATTAGAGCTAACTTCATAGTGAAGTTTCCAACCTAGAGCCGTGGCCCGGCTATTTTTTTAGTTGAATACCTAGAGATTTTTGTATTAATTATTTTTTTCCCACTATGTCGATGGCAAATAGTTGAAAACATTCACTCAAATCCCTGCACAAAGTTCCTCATATGTAGACAAATCATACAGGAATTTTTGAACTTAGTATATAAACTCCTAGTCGTCGCAATAGGGATGAATCATTATTTCTAAATGAAAAACAAAAAAATATGAGTATGACTAACAGACCCGGACGAATCAGCCTCTTGTTTGTATATACTTCATCAAAGGGCATTTTTATCTATCACGTTGAATTTCAAGAAAATTCTAAGTTAAAATAAGGAAATAGCTCAAAAGTATGTAAATATCAAAGAGAGTTGAGATTTCATTAGATACAGCATAACTGGGGCACTGGTTGACCCAGAATTTAGAGTAATTATGCATCCTATGCTTTTGATAGAGGGATGAAGACAGAAGTAAGTAATGGATCGTGATATAACTTTAAATAAAAAAACTCAGGCCACGATGAATACTGTTTTGCTTGTTAAAGGCGTACTAAAGTGTTCTGGATTGAAATGAAACTATTCTCAAATAGGCCAAGCTCAATATATGTTAAAACTGAGAGAGGTTTATTATGACACTAGCACTAGGGCTAAAAGAGCTGGCAAGGCTTATTATTGTCAATTGGTGCCCAGGATTCGAGAATCATAAATTGGAATGATTATAGAATTCTCGCATATCAACTGGTTGATAAGAGGATAAACCCCTAAGAAGTTCTATATCATCTCAACGAGAACAAATATCCTCGAATCAAATTCGAAGTGTTGA
>Ga0065720_1003184_pt1 | contig 28508 bp, 24 predicted proteins | sample Thericmetagenome_FD_59107 | JGI IMG/M metagenome (GOLD analysis project Ga0065720, IMG submission 59107) | Thermophilic microbial communities from the Joint Bioenergy Institute, California, USA of rice/straw/compost enrichment - eDNA_2 v2... | ecosystem: Engineered > Solid waste > Grass >... | reverse complement strand
CAGGCAGCGGTAGTTGTCGTCCAGGGTCAGCACCGCGGGTGCGGTGGGGTCCCCGCGGGTCAGCAGGTCGATCAGCGCGCCGGTGAACGTGGTGTGCCGCCGTCCCGGCGGGGCGAAGGCCGCCTGGTCGCGACCGGCAGATAGGTTCCCTGCGGGGTGGAATCCAGCGGCCGCCGGCCCACATCCTGCCCGGCCACGGTGGCCCGCCCGGAAAGCGCGGCGACGCCGGGCCGCGGTTGCCCCTGGACCGGCGCCTTACGGATAACGACACGCCCTCGCAAATCGGGCTCTTCCGGCAGCCGCGAATGCGGATCGCGGAGCGGATCCGCAGGGCGGTCGCCCGATAAGGTCAACAAGCTGCCCACGATGACTCTCCCGACCCGTTGGGACCCCCGTATCCCGATTTCATTTCGCCTGCGATGACAGCACATCCGCCGCTCGTATCTTCATACGACCGATAAGCGCCCGTCAGCACATGGGCCCTCATATTCGGGTGCCATTCGATGGCGAGCTCCCGGTGCGGGGTGATGAGAGCCACGGTGACGGCCGCGCTGAAGCGGCGAGGCTGATCGAGGCTTTGGGGAGCGGGGCTTCAGCGCGGGCGACCCGGCGGCCGAGGGGTGCCCTCAATATGGGCCGGCCGGCGGGGAAGACCACGAACGGGCCGGGCGGTGATCAGATCGCTGGTCGGTTCACCGGCCAGGCGAGGGGTCATTTGGTGCAGGCGTGATCTTACAGTCAGCGAGGATTCCGTTCGGGCCGCTCGCCCGAATAACCGCATCGCGGCTCCGCATATCGCGTCAGCTTGAGCCGGTGGGGCGCTCTGCGCTCCGCCGGCATCAGGCCGGCGTTCTCGTGTCGCCCGGCGAGCGGTGATCTGGCGTCATTTCGCGGGCCGCACCGACCTGCGCGCCGCGGGCGGCCGGGGCGGCTTCCCGCGGGGTGGCGGCTTCCGGGACGCCCGGCCGTCGTGCCCGGAGCCCAGGCGGGGTCTGTCCGCTCGGTCCCGCGGACCGGCGGCGTGTCCCGGCTTCGTTGGACCGCGGCGACAGATGTCGCCGAGCGGTTCGTGTGGAGCCCATCGCGGCTTCTCGGCGACCGGACGGAGTGGGGGAATGCGCTCCGGCGGCCCCGGCGTGGTCGGCATGATCGCGTGTGGCCTGGTCGTCGGCGGTGGGTCGTCGTTCATTTTCGCGTAACACGCTCTTGACTTCACCGACGACCGGGGTCGATCCTATCTACATAGTGGAAGGGGTATCCATATTATGGAAGTTCCTGGGGCTCAGTCGGCCTACCGGGTCCTCGACCTGCTCACTCAGGTCTCGCTTCACCCGGAAGGGGTGAGCGCGTCGGACGCGGCGGCCACCCTGGGGCTCACGGTGCCCACGGCGCACCGGCTGCTGCGCGTGCTGGTCGACCGCGGGTTCGCCGTACAGGACGCCCCTGGAGGGCGCTTCCGGCCGGGGCCGCAGATCCGGTTGCTGGCCGGGGACGGCATCGATCACCAGCTCCTCGCCGAGGTCGCGCGCCCGGCCCTGGTCCGGTTGCGCGACGAGACCAACGAAACGGTGTTTTTGTCCGTTCGTGATGGTTTGCAACTTTCATACCTGGATGTCCTAGTATCAACGCATTCGGTCCAGATGTACGGAGCGGTGGGGATGCGGGTGCCACTCCACGCCACGAGCCAGGGCAAGGTGATCCTCGCCTTCCTCCCCGAAGGGGTCACCCAGCGCCTCGTCGACCAGCTCGAGTACGAGCGCTACACCGCCAACACGATCACCGAGCCGGCCGCGCTCATGGCCGAGATCGACAAGGTGCGGCAGGCCGGATACGCGGTGAACCTCGAGGAGCGCGAGATCGGCGTGCGCTCCGTCGCCGCACCGGTGCTCGGCGGCGCCGAGGGCGTCGTCGCCGCCGTGTGCGTGGGCGGCCCCATCTACCGGGTGTCCGAGGAGGCGCTCCACGAGCGGCTCGGCCCGCTCACCCGGGCCGCCGCCCAGGAGATCACCGAGCGGCTCAACACGCGGGCCGCGACCGGCGGAACCGCCCACGACGACGCCGGGGAGGGCTCGCGATGACCGCCCGCAAGACGATCGCCGACATGTCGATCGGCCTCACCGCGACCCACGAGGCCGTGGTCGACGCCGAGACCGTCGCGGCGTACGCCCGGCTCTGCGGGGACTTCAACCCCGTCCACGTCGACGAGGCCTATGCGGCGACCACCCGGTTCGACCGGCCGATCGCCCATGGGCTGCTCGTCGCCTCCTACCTGCAGACCGCACTCACCTCGCTGGTCGCCCCCGGGGGCGTCTCCGTGAACTACGCGTTCACCCTGCGGGCACCGGTGCCCGTGGGGTCGCGGGTCACGGCGCGGGCGACCTGCTCCCACATCGACTCGGGCCGTCGCCGGGCCCGGTTCACTCTCGCCGTCGTGGTCGAGCCTGACACGACGGTCGCCCTTGCCGGGGAGGCGGAGATCGCCTTCCCCAGAGAGGAACACCCATGAAGAACCCCGCCACCACTTCCGTCCTGCCCATCGCCGGCCTCCTGCTCGCCGCCCTCGTCGCGTCCTCGTGCAGCGCCGACGTGAACAACAACGCCCCTACCGGCACCACCTCCGCCGGTGCCTCGGCGGCGGCCGGTCAGCGCACGGTCGACGACGGTGGCTGCACGAAGAACAGCGAGCGGATCGCCCAGCTGCAGGCCGAGCTCGACAAGAACCTGTACGGCATAGCCGCCGCGGAATCGGACAAGGCGACCAACACCAACCCCAACCCCGTCCCGCCCGACAAGAAGATCAAGATCGCCTTCTCCATCGAGGGCCTGTCCCACCCGTTCCTGGTCAAGCAGAAGGAGCTCGCCGAGGCCGAGGCCGCCAGGCTCGGCGTCGACATCCAGGTCATCAGCGCCAACGACGACGTCAACCAGCAGTTCAACGACCTGCAGAACGCCATCACCCAGGGCGTGGACGCGCTGATGATGATGCCCGCGAAGACCCAGGGCCTCGACGCGGTACTCGGCCAGGCGAGCGCGCAGAACATCCCCTACTTCTTCACCCAGAAGGGCATGCTCGGCGTCCAGCCCGCCTCCCAGGTGCTCGCCCCGTACGCCAACGAGGGCAGGCAGCTCGGCCAGTGGGTCGCCGAGCACTACAAGGACGAGGACAACGTCAACGTGCTCGTGATCACCGGGATCACCGGAGACGCCTCCAGCGTGGCCCGGGTCAACGCCTTCGAGATCGAGCTGCTCAAGGCGTGCAACTTCACCATCCTCGCCGAGCAGCCCGGCCAGTACCGCCGCGAGGAGTCGAACAAGGCCGCCGAGAACATGCTCGCCGCCCACAAGGACGTCGACCTCGTCTTCGGCGCCAACGACGAGGCCGCGCTCGGCGCGATCGCGGCGATCGAGGCCGCCGGCCGTACCGGGATCGACGTGGTCGGCCTCGACGGCCAGAAGGAGATGTTCACCGCGATCGAGCAGGGCAAGGCGCTCGCCACGGTGATCCACAAGCCGACCGCCGGCATCCTCGTCGGCGAGGTCGTCAAGTACCTGCGCGGCGAGCCCGTGCCGCAGTACAAGGTCCTCGACGAGGACCTGGTCACCAAGGAGCGCATCGAGACCGGTTCGGTGGAGCCGGCCTTCTGAACCCCTGGCAGCAGCTTCGTCATCCTCGGAGGACCCCGATGCCCACCGCCGCGACGTCCTCGGCCGCGGGCCCACCCGTACGGCGAGCCCCCCTCACCTGGCTGAAGGGCCGCGACCTGCGCGCCCTCGCCCAGGTCGGACCGGTGGTCGCCCTGCTCCTGCTCGCCGCGTTCTTCTCGGTGCAGGCGCCGAACTTCCTCTCCGCGAACAACCTCACCAACATCCTGCAACAGGTGTCGATCACCGCGGTCGCCGCCGTGGGCGCCACGATGGTGATCCTCGTCGCCGGGATCGACCTGTCGGTCGGCTCGGTGGTCGCGCTCACCGGCAGCGTCGCCGCCCTCTACCTGCAGCACGCCACGCTCGGCATGTTCGGGTCGGCGGTCGTCGCCGTCCTCGTCGCCCTGGTGGTCGCCACCCTGTGCGGGCTGCTCAACGGCCTGCTCGTCACCGTGGCGAAGGTCCCGGCGTTCATCGCCACGCTCGCCACGCTGACCGGGCTGCGCGGGCTCGCCCTGCTGATCACCGACAGCTTCCCGATCTCGATCCGGAACACCGACTACGCCGTGATCGGGCTCGGCAAGGTCGGGCCGGTGCCGGTCCCGGTGTTCATCATGGCGATCATGTTCGCGGTCGGGTACGTCATCCTGCACCGCCTGAAGATCGGCCGCCGCATCTACGCGGTCGGCGACAACGAGCAGTCGGCGCGGCTGTCGGGCATCAGGGTCGACCGGGTGCTGCTGTTCGTGTTCGTGTTCGCCGGGTTCTGCGCCGGGGTGGCCGCGCTCATCCTCTCCTCGCGGCTCTCCTCCGGCCAGCCGGCGGGCAGCGTCGGGTTCGAGCTCAACGTGATCGCGGCCGTCGTGGTGGGCGGCACCAGCCTCTTCGGCGGCCGCGGCCGGCTCTCCGGAACGTTCCTCGGCGCGCTGCTCATCGGCACCCTCGGCAACGGGCTCACGCTGATGAACGTCCCCACCTACTGGCAGCAGATCATCACCGGCGTCGTCGTGGTCGCGGCCGTCGTGCTCGACCGGGTCTCCCGAGGGGAGCGGCGGACATGACCACGCTCGCCGCGACCGGGACCGGGGTGCTCGCCGCCCGCGGCATCGTGAAGCGGTTCGCGGGCGTCGCCGCCCTCGACGGCGTCGACCTCACCCTCGAACCCGGCCGCATCCACGCCCTCGTCGGGGAGAACGGCGCCGGCAAGTCCACCCTCTCCAAGATCCTCTCCGGCTTCGAGACCGCCGACGCCGGCGAGGTGCTCGTCGAGGGCGAGCCGGTACGGTTCAACGGGCCCTCCGGCGCCGCCGCGCGCGGCATCGCGATCGTGCACCAGGAGCTCTCGGTGATCCGCTCGCTCTCGGTCGCCGAGAACGTCCTGGTGGGCAGCGAGCCGTCCCGGTTCGGCTTCGTGGACCGCCGCCGGCTCGCCCGCGAGGCCGCCGGATACCTGGAGAAGGTCGGGCTCGACGTGGACCCGCGGACGCCCGCGAGCCGGCTCTCGGTCGCCCAGCAGCAGCTCGTGGAGATCGCCCGCGCCCTCGCCATGGACGCCAAGGTGATCTTCTTCGACGAGCCGACCTCGTCGCTGCCGCACCGCGACTCGCGCCGCCTGCTCGGGCTGCTGCGCGAGCTGCGCGACGCGGGCCGGGCGATCGTGCTCATCAGCCACGACCTCGCCGAGGTGCTGGAGATCGCCGACACGGTGACCGTGCTGCGCGACGGCAGGCACATCGTCACCGCCCCGGCCGGGGAGCTCGACGAGGAGCGGCTCATCCAGCACATGATCGGCCGCGACCTCGAGGTCGTGTACTCCGACCACGCCGCGGCCGCGGCGTCCGGGCCCCCGGCGCTCGTCGTCGAGGACCTCGCCGCGCCCGGCGTGCGCGCCGCCTCGCTCTCGGTGCGCGCCGGCGAGGTGCTCGGCATCGGCGGGCTCGTCGGCAGCGGGCGCAGCGAGCTCCTCGCGGCGATCTTCGGGCACACCCGGCCGGTCGCGGGCCGGATGCTGCTCGACGGCAGGCCGTACCGGCCGCGCCATCCGGCCGACGCGCTCGCCCGCGGCGTCGGGCTCGTCCCGGAGAGCCGCAAGGACCAGGGGCTGCAGCTCGGCCTGTCGATGGCCGCGAACATCGAGCTGTCGAGCCTGTCGAGCATCGCCACCGGGCCCTGGGTGCGCCGCGCCCGCGGCCGGCGCCTCGTCGAGCGGTACATCGCCGACCTGCGGATCAAGACGGCGGGCCCGTCGGCGCCGGTGAGCACGCTCTCCGGCGGCAACCAGCAGAAGGTCGTGCTCGCCAAGGTGCTCGCCACCCGGCCCCGGGTGCTGCTGCTCGACGAGCCCACCCGCGGCATCGACGTCGGCGCCAAGGCCGAGGTGCACCGCATCATCCGCCGCCTCGCCGACGAGGGCATGGCGATCGTGATGGTCTCCTCGGTGCTCCCCGAGCTCCTCAACGCCTCCGACCGGATCGTGGTGATGCGCGCCGGGCGGACCGTCGGCGAGCTGTCCCGCGCCGAGGCGACCGAGGAATCCGTGATGCGACTCGCCTTCCAGGGATGAACCCGATGACCGACCCCACCACGCCCACCACCCGCGTCGCGGTGATCACCGGCGCGAAGGGCGGCCTCGGCCGCGCCGTCTGCGACCGGCTCGCCGCCGACGGCTACGCCGTCGTCCCCGGCTGCCTGCCCGGCCACGCCGACGCCGAGCCGTACGTGCCCACCGACGTCACCGACCCCGAGTCGGTACGCGCGCTGATCGGCACCGCGCTCGACCGGCACGGCCGGATCGACGTGCTCGTCACCCTCGCCGGGGTGATGGAGCAGGTGCCGTTCGCCGAGCTCGACCTTCGCACCTGGCGCAACACGATCGACGTCAACCTCACCGGCACCTTCCTGTGCTGCCAGGCGGCGGCCCCCGCGCTCACCGAGAGCGGCGGCGCGATCGTGACCGTGGCGAGCCAGCTCGCCTACACCGGGGCGGTCGACTGCGCCGCCTACACCGCCTCGAAGGCGGGGGTGGTCGGCCTCACCCGGGCGCTCGCCCGCGAGCTCGGCCCGGCCGTCCGCGTCAACTGCGTCGCGCCCGGGCCGGTGGAGACGCCGATGACCGCCCAGTACGCCACCCCGGAGTGGGTGGCCGAGAAGACCCAGAAATTGATCATGAAAAGGTTCGGGCGGCCACCCGAGGTGGCCGCGGCGATCGCGTGGCTCGCCGGGCCGGAGGCGTCCTTCGTCACCGGCCAGACCTTCAACGTCAACGGCGGAGGAGCGATGCCGTGACCGGGCGGGCGGAGCGGCCCCGGCGGCACCCGGCGCCGGGCGGCGCGCACCGGAACCGGCCGGATCGCGGGCCCGCGGCATGCGCGGGGACGTGTGAGATCGCAAGGGGGACGCGATGAGACGTAACGGGGCCCTGCGGCCCGAGGTGCTCGACGCCGCCGACGCGGTGGCCCTCGTGCCCGACGGGGCGAGGGTGCTGATCGAGGCGTCCGGCGGCGGAGTGCTCGAACCGTCGGCCCTGCTGCGCGCGCTCGGCGAGCGGCACCGCCGTACCGGCGGACCGACCGGGCTGTCGCTCTACTTCTGCAGCGGCGTCGGCGACCGGCAGGGATCGGGGGTGGACGTGCTCGCCCGCCCCGGCCTGGTACGGCGAGCCGTCGCCGGCCACTGGGCGATGACCCCGGCGCTGTCCCGGCTCGCGTACGAGGGGCGGATCGAGGCCTACAACCTGCCGCAGGGCGTGCTCGCCCAGCTGCTGCGGGAGAGCGCCGCCGGGCGGCCCGGCCTGTTCACCCCGGTCGGCCTCGGCACCTTCTGCGACCCGCGGCAGGGCGGCGGCAAGCTCAACGACGTCACCACCGAGGACCTGGTGCGCCTGGTCGAGGTGGACGGCGAGGAGGTGCTGTTCTACCCCAGCCCCCGGTTCGACGTGGCGTTCATCCGCGCCACCACCGCCGACGAGCGGGGCAACCTCACCGTGGAGCACGAGACCGCCCGGCTCGGCGTGCTCGCCGCCGCGATGGCGGCCCGCAACAGCGGCGGCCTCGTCATCGCGCAGGTGAAACGGCTGGCGATGGCGGGCACGCTCAACGCCAAGCACGTGGTGGTGCCCGGCCACCTCGTCGACGTGCTCGTCGTCGACCCCGGCCAGTGGCAGACCGTCACCGACGCGTACAACCCGGCCTACTCCGGCGAGATCCGGGTGCCGTTCACCGAGGCCGAGCCGATGCCGCTCACCGAGCGCAAGGTGGTGGCGCGGCGCGCCCTCGCCGAGATCCCGCGCGGCGCGGTGGTGAACCTCGGCGTCGGCATGGCCGACGGGGTGGCGAGCGTCGCCCTGGAGGAGGGCCGGCTCGCCGACCTCACGCTCACCGTGGAGCAGGGCATCGTCGGCGGCGTCCCCGCCCGCGGCGTGATCTTCGGGGTGTCCTGGAACCCCGACGCGGTGATCGACCACAGCGCCCAGTTCGACTTCTACGACGGGGGCGGGCTCGACGTGGCCTGCCTCGGCTTCGCCGAGGTCGACGCCGCGGGGAACGTGAACTCCTCGCACGTCAACGGCCGGATCATCGGCGCGGGAGGGTTCATCAACATCTCCCAGGCGGCGCGCACCGTGGTGTTCTGCGGCACGCTCACCTCCGGCGGCCTGCGCACCGTCGTCGGCGGCGGGCGGCTGCGGGTCACCGCCGAGGGCCGCCACCGCAAGTTCGTGCCGCGGGTCCGGCAGATCACGTTCAACGCCGACCGCGCCCGCGCCCGGGGCCAGCGGGTGCTGTACGTCACCGAGCGCGCGGTGTTCCGCCTCGGCCCGGACGGCCCCGAGCTGTGCGAGGTCGCCCCGGGCTTCGACGTCGAGGACGTCGTGGCGCTCATGGACTTCCAGCCGAAGATCGCCGAAACGGTCACCGAGATGGACCCCGCCCTGTTCGCGGAGGCCTCCGCGCCCACCCTCGCCGGCGCAGCGACCGGCACCCCGACAGCCACGCCCCAGCCATCCAGGGAGGAATGATGCGTACCCGCGCCGCGGTCGTCTACGGCCTCAACCAGCCCTTCGAAGTGAAAGAGGTCGAGCTCGCCGAGCCCGCCGACACCGAGGTCCTCGTCCACCTGGTGGCCTCCGGCGTCTGCCACTCCGACTGGCACCACGTCACCGGCGACCAGATCGCCCGGCTGCCGATGATCTTCGGACACGAGGGCGCGGGCGTGGTGGAGCGGGTCGGCTCGAAGGTGACCCACGTCAAGCCCGGCGACCACGTCGTCATGTCGTACCTGCCGTCCTGCGGCACCTGCCGGTTCTGCACCGCCGGCCAGACCAACCTGTGCGACCTCGGCGCCCACACCGTGCAGGGCCCGCAGCTCGACGGGACGTACCGGTTCCGCGACGACGACGGGGTCGAGATCGGCCAGTTCTGCCTCGTCTCCACGTTCAGCGAGTGGACGGTGGTGCCCGCCCAGTCGGTGGTGAAGGTGCGGCCGCACTACCGGCTGGAGCGCGCCTGCCTCGTCGCCTGCGGCGTCACCACCGGCGTCGGCACCGCCATCTACCGCGGCGGGGTACGGCCCGGCGAGGACGTCATGGTCTTCGGCGTCGGCGGCATCGGCATGAACATCGTGCAGGGCGCCCGGATCGCCGGCGCCCGGCGGATCATCGCCTGCGACATCGAGGACTGGAAGCTCGCCAAGGCGAAGGAGTTCGGCGCCACGCACACCGTGAACCCCAACAAGCAGGACCCGGTCGAGTACGCGATGGAGCTCACCTGGGGGGTGGGCGTGGACCGCGCCTTCGAGGCGATCGCCAGCCCCGAGACGATCGGGCAGGCGGTGCGCGCCGTGCGCAAGGGCGGCACCGCGGCCGTGGTCGGCCTCACCCGGCACGACCAGCCCGACATCCCGGTCAACCCGTCCGACTTCGTGCTGTGGCAGAAGACCCTCACCGGGTCGCTCAACGGCGGCTGCAACCCGCGCAACGACATCCCGGCGATGCTCGCGATGTGGGAGTCGGGCCTGCTCGACCTCGACGGGCTCGTCACCCGCGAGTACCGCCTGGAGCAGATCAACGAGGCGTACGAGGACCTGCTCGCCGGGCGCAACATCCGCGGGGTCATCCGCTACGAGTGGGCCGACAACGGGGTGCCCGCATGAGCGGCTACACCGAGGAGGAGGTCCGCGAGCTGCTGCGGGTGGTGGGCGCGTTCTGCGAGAAGGAGATCGCGCCCCGGGCCCGCGAGATCGACGAGACCGGGGAGTTCTTCCCCGACCTGGTGCGCAAGGGGGCGGAGATCGGCCTGCAGGGGCTGATCTTCACCGAGGACCTGCGGATCGACCCGGCCGGGTTCGCCCCCGCGCACGAGACCACCGAGCTGATCTCGTCGTACTCGGCGGCGGTGGCGCTCGCGTTCAGCGTCGCCCGGCTGCACGGCTACCTGCTCGCCCGCTACGCCCCCGAGCCGGTCCGCGACCGCTGGCTGCCCGGCCTGATCGACGGCACCGCGTTCGGCGCGTTCGCCCTGTCGGAGCCGCACTCGGGGACCGACGTGCGGGCCGGCCGTACCGTGGCCCGGCGCACCCCCGGCGGCGACTACCTGATCAGCGGCGAGAAGGCGTGGATCACCCAGTCCCCGGCGGCCGACTTCGCGATCGTGCTCACCAAGCTGGAGAGCGCCGACCGGGACGCGGACACCGCCGCGTTCGTGATCCCGCTCGACACCCCGGGGGTGAGCGTCGGCCGCGACGAGGACATGCTCGGCTTCCGCGGCATGCCGATGGCCGGGCTGAGCTTCGACGACTGCCGGGTGCCGGCGGAGTGGCGGCTCGGCGTCGACGGCTTCCGCGGCATGCTGGAGGGGCTCAACCTCGCCCGGCTCGACGCCGGATGCTACGGCCTCGGCCTGCTGCGCGGCGCGCTGCGGGAGACCGGCCGGTACGTCCGGGACCGGCGGGCGTTCGGCCGCCCCCTCGCCGAGCTGCAGCTCGTGCAGGAGAAGCTCGGCCGCATGTACGCCGACTACCTCGCCGCGCGGGAGCTGCTGCGCGCCGGGGTCGCGTCGTTCGCCGCCGGGGGCGGCGGGGACGCGCACCTCATCTCGGCCGCCAAGATGGTCGCCACCGACGCGGCGATGCGGCACACCGTCGAGGCCGTGCAGCTGCACGGCGGGTACGGCGTGCACCTCCACTACGACGTGCAGCGCATGATGCGCGACGCCAAGATCACCCAGATCATCGACGGCACGAGCGAGATCCACTCCCTCATGCTCGGCCGGGCGGCGATCCGCGCCGACTGGACCGCCGCCGGGGTCTGAACCGGCGCGTGCGGCGGGCCTGCCGGAGCACGGGTCCGGCCCGCCGCACGCGCCGCCCACCGCACGCCCCGGCCGCCGCGCGCCCGGCGAACCCACCGCTGTGACACCGGCTGTGACGCCGCTGCGGCACCGGCTGTGACGCCGCTGCGGCACCGCTGTGGCACAGCCGAATCCCGCCCCGACCCTCCCCGCCTCTCCCCGCCACGAGGCGGGGATCCTCTCGGAGGTTCCCATGACGACCACGATCGACCCCGCCGCGCCGGCGCTGTTCCTCGACGGCGGGCCCCGGCCCGCCGGCCACCGTGACGTGCTCCAGGTGCTCGACAAGTCCACCGGCGCCCCGCTCGGCGCCGCGGCCGTGGCCACCCGCGAGGACGTGGCCGCCGCCGTGGCCGGGGCGCACCGCGCCCAGCCCGGCTGGGCCGCCACCCCCGGCCCGGAACGGGCCGCGATCCTGCGCCGCGCCGCCGCGCTCCTCCAGGCCGCGGCCGAGGAGTTCACCGTGGCGGTGATGCGGGAGAGCGGCGCCTCCCGGGACGCCGCGGCCGGCGAGGTCGCGGCGAGCGTGATCGAGCTCTTCCAGGCGGCCGACCTGGCCACCGCCGAGCTCGGCGAGATCCTCCCGTCGGCCCGGCCCGGGCGGGTCAACCTCGTGGAGCGCCGCCCCGTCGGCGTGGTCGGGCTCATCACCGCCTGGAACGCTCCGCTGCACATCGCGCTGCGCGTGCTCGCCCCCGCGCTCGGGCTCGGCAACGCGGTCGTGCTGAAGCCCGCCCCGCAGACCCCGCTCGCCGGCGGCCTCATGATCGCCGACCTGCTCGCCGAGGCCGGGCTGCCCGCGGGACTCGTCCAGGTGCTGCCGGGCGACGCGGCCGGCCCCGCCCTCGTCGACCACCCCGACGTCGACATGATCCACTTCACCGGCTCGGCCCGCACCGGGCGGCGCGTCTACGAGGCGGCCGCGGCCGGGCTGAAACGGGTCGCGCTCGAACTCGGCGGCAACAACGCCACCGTCGTGCTCGGCGACGCCGACCTCGCCGAGGCGGCCGCGGCCGGGGCGGCGGCGAGCTTCGGCCGCCAGGGCCAGGTGTGCATCGCCACCGGCCGGCACATCGTGCTGCGCGAGGTCGCCGAGGAGTACACCGCGCTGCTCGCCGAGCGGGCCCGCGCGCTGCGCGTCGGCGACCCGATGACCGGCGACGTCGACCTCGGCCCGATGATCTCCGCGGACGAGGTGGCGCGGGCGCTCGGCCTCGTCGAGCGCAGCGTCGCCGCCGGGGCCCGGCTCGTCACCGGCGGCGAGGCCGACGGCCCGTTCCTCACCCCGGCCGTGGTCGACCGGGTGCGCCCGGGCATGCCGGTGCACGACGAGGAGCTGTTCGCGCCCATCGCGCCGGTGGTCGTCGTCGACGACGAGGCCACCGCGCTGGAGATCGTCAACTCCACCCCGTACGGCCTGTCCGCGTCGGTGTTCTCCCGCGACCTCGACCGCGCCTGGGCGTTCGCCGACCGGGTGCGCGCCGGCATGGTGCACGTCAACGACGCGTCCGCGCTGCACGAGCCGCACGTGCCGTTCGGCGGCGTCGGCGAGTCCGGGGTGGGGGAGCGGTTCGGCGGCCGGGCCTCGATCGACCTGCTCACCGAACGCCGGTGGACGAGCCTGCAGCGATCGGCGGTCGTGCGATGACCACGCTGCTGCTGCCCGGGCCGGACGGGCGGGCCGTGCCGTACCGGATGAGGGGGGAGCCGGTCGCCGCGCCGCCCCGGCCGTGCCCGCCGCCCCGGAGCCGGGAGGTGTACGCGGCCGCGCACGTCGTGGCGGACCCGCGCGGCGACGCCCGCACGCCGGTGATCGACTGGGAGGCGACCCTGCGCTTCCGGCGCCACCTGTGGTCGCTCGGGCTCGGCGTCGCCGAGGCGATGGACACCGCCCAGCGCGGCCAGGGCCTGCCGCCCGGGCTCGTCGACGAGCTGATCCGGCGCACCGCGGCCGAGGCCGCGCAGACCGGCGGCGCGGCCGTGTACGGCGTGGCCACCGACGGCCTGCCGCCCGGCCCCGCCCCCTGGGTCGAGATCGCCGACGAGTACCTGCGCCGGATGGCGGTGGTGGAGGAGGCGGGCGGCCGGGCCGTGCTCATGGCGAGCCGCCAGCTCGCCGCGGCCGCCACCGGCCCCGACGACTACCTCCGCGTCTACGACAAGGTGATCTCCGCCGCCGGGCGGCCGGTGGTGCTGCACTGGCTCGGCGTGCAGTTCGACCCGGAGCTGCGCGGCTACTGGGGCGCGGACGACTTCGCCGGCGCCGCCCGCACCGTCCTCGACCTGATCGAGGCGCACCGGGACCGGGTGCACGGCATCAAGCTCTCGGTGCTGTCCGCCGCCGACGAGGAGTGGCTGCGCGACCGGCTGCCCGCCGGGGTGCGCCTGTTCACCGGCGACGACCACGACTACGTGCCGCTCATCCGCGGGGGCAGCGACGCGCTGCTCGGCGTGTTCGACCCGCTCGCCGTCGTGGCCCGCCGCGCGCTCGAACGGCTCGACGCCGGGGACTTGGACGGCTTCACCGCGCTGCTGGAGCCGACCGTGCCGCTCGCCCGGCACGTGTTCGGCCCGCCCACCTTCGACTACAAGACCGGGGTGGTGTTCCTCGCCTGGCTCGCCGGGCACCAGGCCGCGTTCCGCATGCTCGGCGGCATGGAGGCGGCCCGGTCCGTGCCGCACCTGGCGGAGGCGTTCCGCCTCGCCGACGCGTGCGGCGCGCTCCCCGACCCCGACCTCGCGGCACACCGGATGCGGCTGTTCCTCCAGGTCGCGGGGGTGCCGCAGTGACCGCCGCGGATCCCGCCGAGGGCCGGGTCCTGCTGGTACGGCGCGGCCCGGTCGCCGACCTCGTCCTCGACCGCCCGGCGAAGCGCAACGCCCTCACCGAGCCGATGCTCCGGCAGCTCGCCGGCCTGCTCCGGGACCTCGCCGACGATGACGAGGTCCGCGTCGTGACGCTGCGCGGCGCCGGCGACCGGGCGTTCAGCGCCGGCGCGGACCTGCGGGCGTTCGCCGAGGTGCGGCCGCCGCGGCTGTGGCGGCGGTGGACCCGGCTCGGCCAGGAGACGTTCGCCGCGCTCGCCCACCTGCCCCAGGTGACCGTGGCGGTGCTCAACGGCCCGGCGATCGGCGGCGGGCTGGAGCTCGCCGTCCACTGCGACCTGCGGGTGGCGGGCAGCGCCGTACGGGTGGGGCTGCCCGAGGTCACCCTCGGCACGCTGCCCGGCTGGTCCGGGCTCGCCCGCATCGCCGAGCTGACCGGCCCGTCCCGGGCCCGGCTGCTCGCGCTCACCGGACGGCTGATCACCGCCGAACAGGCCGGGTCGTGGGGACTGGTCGACGTGGTCGCCGACCCGGTGACCGAGGCCGCGGACGCGCTCGTCGGCGACCTGCTGCGCGGCGGCCCGGTGGCGCAGCGGCTGCTCAAGGCCCGGCTCGCCGGGCCGTGGCGGGCCTGGTCCGACCCGCAGGCGCTGCTCGACTCGCTCGGCGGCGCGGTCGCCGCCGCCGAGGGCGAGTCCGCCGAGGGCGTCGCCGCGCTGCTCGGCGGCCGCCCCGCCGCCTGGTCCCCGGGCACGTCCGCACCCGCCCCTTGACGACGCGCGCACCGGCGCCGACGAAGCTGACGAGAAGGAGACGAAAGCCATGTCCATCACCCCGGGGATCTCCGGCGGCACCGTGCTCATCGCGGGGTCGTCCCGCGGCATCGGCGCGGCGGCGGCGAGGCTCGCCGCCGAGGCCGGGGCGAAGGTGATCCTGCACGGCAGGACCGAGAGCCCGGCCCTCAAGTCGCTCGCCGCCGAGCTCGGCGCGCCGTACATCGCCTGCGACGGCACCGACGAGGCGGCGGTCTCGGACGCGGTCGCCCGGCTCCGCGCCGACGGCCACGTGATCGACCGCCTCGTCTGCACGCTCGGCGCGGTCTCCCGCACGTCCGCGCTCGACGGCGGGACCGGGCCCTGGCTCGACGAGTTCCGCTGGAACGTGCTCGCCCCCGCGCACTTCATCCGCGCGGTCGCCCCGGACATGCTCGCCCGCGGCTTCGGCCGCATCGTCACCGTCTCCTCGATCCGCGGCCGCGACAACCTCGCCAACGAGGAGGTGACCGCCTACGGCGCGGCGAAGGCGGCCCTGGAGAACCTCACCGCCGTCTACGCCAAACGCCTCGCCCCCGCCGTGACCGTGAACTGCGTCGCCCCCGGCTTCGTGCTCACCGACATGTCGGCGGTCTGGTCCGACGAGGTCCGCGCCGAGGTACGGCGCAGCCTGCTCGGCCGCGCCGCCGAGCCGGAGGAGATCGCCCGGATCCTGCTCTTCCTGGTGAGCGACGGCGCCTCGTTCATCACCGGCCAGACCATCCTCGCCGACGGCGGCCTCGAAGCCCGGCTCACCTGACCGCCGTCGCCGCCCGGGAGCGGCCCAGGAACCCGGGCTTCCCGGCGAACGTGATCACCGCGCGCGGCGCTCGATCGCCGTCGATCCGCGCCGGGCGACCGCATGGATCACGGCACGGCCTCGGCCGCGCCGGCCCCGCTCGGCGACATGCGCGACGAGGGCAGGCGCGCCCGAGGCCGGGCACCGGTCGTCATCCGCGGCCCGCCTCGCCGGAAGGCGTGCCGCCGCGGGTGCGGATACGTGCGGCGGCCGCCTGCGGATCGGCCGCCTGATCCTCGTGAGCCTCCCGCGCCGAGGTCACCTGGGCGAGAAGACCGTCGACCAGGGCCCGGAGCCCCTGGGCGTAGGTGTCCTGCGCGGCGAGCGTCACCCATCGGTCGCCGAGGGCGACGAGGCGTGGCATGCGGGTCGCGTCGACGTCCTGGAAGTAGCGGGCGGGCGTGGCCTGCCCCTCGCCGGACGACGGCCGGCGGGCGGAGTGGGCGCGGACGAGGATCTCGCCGACCGTGTAGTACCAGATGGTGCGGAAGACGTAGACGGCCTGCTCGGGCGTGCAGCCGCAGTCGATCGCCCCGGCGACGATGGCCTCGACCATCCACAGCGATTCGCCGAGCCGGTTGACGAACCCGTCCGACGTGAGGACCTCGGCGGCCCACGGCCAGGCCGCGAGGGCGTCGTGAATCACGATCGAGGTCGTGATGATGCGGTCCCGCGGCTCGCCGGGCAGCTCGGGACGGGGGACCTGCGCCGCGTACTCGTTGATCAGCAGGAGTAGCAGGTCCTCCTTGTCTCGTACGTGGTGATACAGGGTCATCGTCCCGATGCCCAGCTCGGCGGCGAGCCGGCGCAGGGTGAGCTTCTCCCAGCCGTTCTGGTCGATGAGCCGGCGGGCCGCGGCGAGTATCTGCGCGCGGCTGGTCACCGGTGGCCGGCCGGTACGGCCGCGCCGTGCGTTGCCCTGGGACACCCTCCCATCTTGCTGTCCCGCCACACTGCCCTGCCAACTCGGGCGGCGTTCGGCCGTCGACACCGTGGCGGTCCCGATGCTACTTTCGGTACGCGTACGAAAAGTGGCTACGAGAACAGCGCAAGGGACTGAACCACGGTGCAGAACGGACAATCAGCGCCAGGACGGCCGCACATGGGACCGGCCGCTCGGCCAGGGCTCATCCTCGCCTCGGTGGCCGTCGTGCAGTTCATGGTGTCGGTCGACCTGTCGGTCGTGAACCTCGGACTCCCGCAGATCGCCGTCGGGCTCGGATTCACCGCGACCGGCCTGACCTGGGTGATCCACGCCTACGCCCTCACCTTCGGCGGGCTCCTCCTCCTGGGCGGCAAGCTCGCCGACCGGTACGGCATCAGGCGCGTCCTGCTCTGCGGGCTCATCCTGTTCGGCCTCGCCTCCCTCGCCGGCGGCTTCGCCCTGGAACCCTGGCATCTGGTCGCCGCCCGCGCGCTGCAGGGCATCGGGGCCGCCGAAGCATCCCCGGCCGCGCTGGCGCTGCTCGCCGTGACCTTCCCCGCCGGCCGGGAGCGCGTCCGCGCGTACGGGATCTGGAGCGCGATGAACGCGGCCGGCGGCGCGCTCGGCGTGCTGATCGGCGGCGTGCTCACCGAGTACGCGAGCTGGCGCTGGGTGATGTTCGTCAGCGTTCCCATGGCCGCCGTCGCGCTCGTCCTCGCCTGGCGCGGCGTCGCCGCCGTTCCGCCCGCGGCTCCGAGCGGCCGTCCCGACGTGGCCGGCGGCATCCTCGCCACGGCGGGCATGACCCTGCTCGTCTTCGGCATCGTCCGCACCGACCAGTACGGGTGGACCTCGGCCATGACCCTGACGACCCTGGCGACCGCCGTCACATTGCTCGCCGCGTTCGTCCACGTGGAGCGGAGCACCACCAGCGACCCGTTGTTCCGGCTCGGCCTGCTGGCCGACCGCTCGGTCGCCGGCGCCAACGCATACAACCTCCTGCTCGGCGGCAGCCTGGCGGCGTCCTTCTACTTCGGCTCCCTCTACCTGCAGGGCATCCTCGGCGACCGCCCGACCGTGGCCGGGCTTGAACTGCTGCCCTTCGCGCTCGGGGTCACCGCCGGGGCCGCCATCACCATCAAACTCGGCAACCGGGTCAAGCCCCGCACGCTGCTGATCGCCGGCGGGCTGATGACCGCGATCGGGTTCACCTGGTTCGGCTCCATCAGCGCCGACGGCTCGTACCTCACCGACGTGCTGGGCCCGTCGCTCGTCACCAGCGTCGGATTCGGCCTCTGCCTCGGGCCGGTGGTCTCCACCGCCACCGTCGGGGTCGCGCCGCACGAGGCGGGCGCCGCGTCCGGCCTGCTCGCCAGTTCCCGGCAGATCGGCGGCTCGCTCGGGCTCGCCGCGCTCGGCACCGCCGCCGCCGAGCGCACCGGCGGCAGGATGACGCCCGAGGGGCTCACCGAGGGGTACGCGCTCGGCTTCACGCTCGGCGCCGCGCTCCTCGCCGTCGCCGTTCTCATCGCCATCCTCGTCCTGCCGCGAAGCAGCCCCGAGCCGGCGGAACAGGGCGTCCGCGAACCGGCGGCGGACTGACCCGGGGCACCGCGGCGGGAACGGACGCCTCCGTGATCGCATCCCTCGCCCGGCGGCCCGGACCGGCCAGGAACGCCGGCCCGGGCCGTACCGGCCTCATCGCCCGGTGGCGGTCCTGGCGAGGAGGGCGCAGGCCTCGGTGGCCATGATCGCGCTGAGCTGGGTGGAGAAGTGGACCGGGCCCTCGGGGGGACGGCGCCAGTCGTTGCCGGCGAGCAGGGAGTCGGGGCGGAGGCAGTCCGTCCAGAGCCGGTCGGCGCAGCTCAGCAGGAAGCGGGAGAGCTCGGCGTCGCCGGTGGTGACGGCGAGGTCGGTGGCGTAGCGGTAGAAGATGCCCTTGAACAGGCCCTCGTCGCCGCCCTCGCCCTCGTCGAGGAAGACGCCGTCGGGGGCGAGCTCGGCGATCGCGGTGTGCGCGGTGCGGGTGGCCCGGGGGAGGTGGACGGGCTCGCCGGTGACGCGGGCGAGCTCGACGCGGGCGCCGATGTAGAGGCCCTGGTTGTAGGTGAACCGCCAGGCCGTGTCGATCGCGTGGTCGCCGAGGCGGTTGACGCCGTCCTCGACGAAGCCGTCGGGGCGGACGAGGTGTCCCTCCAGCCAGTCCATCGTGCGGCGCGCCCACTCCAGGTAGGCGGGCTCCTTGGTGCGGGCGAACAGCCGGGCGGAGAGGATGATGAACGGGCCGTTGGCGGGGGTGTTCTTGTAGTACGGCTGCTGCACCCGCCAGGCGACGCCGCCGCCCTCGTGGTCGTTCCAGCCGTGGTCGCGCACGTGCCGCCAGATCCGGATCGCCTCGTCGCGCAGCTGCGGGTCGCCGCCGGCGGCGTCGGAGAGGCGCAGCACGGCGAGCGCGTACCAGAGGATGTCGTCGAAGTAGTCGTTGATCGGCGAGCCGTTGTTGCGCAGCAGGATGTTGTCGCGGACCGCGCGGGCCCGCCGCAGCCAGGCCTCGTCGCCGGTGCGGTGGTAGGCGTCGACGCGGGCGTCGATGACGTGCGCCAGCCACCAGTAGTTGAACACGTCGTTGTCGCCGGGCGCGAGCGGGTGCCGGTTGTTCAGCAGCTGCACGCCGGGGGCGCCGAAGTAGAACTCCAGGCTCCGCTGGGCGAGGCCGGCGCGCCCGTCCCAGTCGGCGGGCAGCTCGACCGGCAGCCGGAGCGGCGGGTCGGCCGGCACGTCGGCGGGCATGTCGGCGGGCGGCGCCGCGGGCGCGGCGGCCGGGTCACGCTGGGTTTCCACGCGGTTTCTCCGAATATCGCGTCAGGTCATGTCTTCTTCGGGTCGATCAGCGCGAACGGGATGATCGACTTCTTGGGGGGCTCCTCGCCGCGGATCTGGGCGAGCAGCAGGTCGACCGCCTCCCGGCCCATGCGCCGCTGATCCTGCCGGACGTGCGGGAACGCGGGGCCGTTCACCGGGTCCGCGGGGGAGTCGAAGCAGGCGATGAGGCACCGGTCGGCCTCGCCGGCCTCGGCGAGGGCGTGGGCGAGCACGCGGGCGAGGTTGTACTCGCAGCACACGAACGCCGTCACCTCCGGCTCGCGCCGCCGGAACTCCAGCACCCGCCGCACGTCCTCGCGCACGCCCTCCGCGGTGAAGGCGCCGGGCAGCGTGCTGCGCAGGTCGGTGAGGTGGTGCTGGTGGTCCGGCGGCAGGCCGCGCGCCGCGCACGCGGCGCGGAAGCCCTCCAGCCGCTCCTCGATGCTCGAGGTGTTCTCCGGCGGGGGCGAGACGAAGGCGACGTGCCGGTGCCCCGCGTCGAGGACGTGCTCGGTGAGCGCCTTGCCGGCGGCCACGTTGTCGGTGTGCACCGCGTGCACCGGGATGCCGGCGAGGTAGCGGTCGACGAGCACGACCGGGTAGCCGTCGAGCACCAGGCGCAGCAGGCCGGCGTTGTAGTACTCGCCGTGCACCGGGAACACGATCAGGCCGTCCACCAGGCCGGAGTCGACGAGCGTCTCGACCGCGCGCTCCTCGTCCTGCTGGCGGCCGCGGCTGAGCCGTACCACGAGGGGGATGCCGTGCTCGGCGCAGCGCTCCTCCACCGCGTGCAGCAGGTCGAGCCCGTAGGACTCGGACACGTCCGGGATGACGAGCGCGATCGCCTGGGCCGTGCGCTCGGGCTCGCTGCGGCGGGCCGCCGCGGGGGCGGCCGACGAGATGGCGACCTGGTCGAGGTCGGGCAGGTTGCGGGCGACGAACGACCCCTTGCCGCGGATGCGCTCGATCACGCCGGCCTCCCGCAGCACCTCCAGGGCCCGCTTCGAGGTGATGCGGCTGACCTCGAACCGCTCGGCCAGCTCCATCTCCGAGGGGACCCGGTCGCCGGGGGCGAGCGCCCCTCGGCGGATCTCGTCGAGTACGAAGTTGCTGATCCGCTCGTACAACAGCGGAGCGTTCACAGAGACCTACCCATCCTCGCGACCCACACTTGGTATATCAGGTGATATTACATTTATACCATCCTTCTGGTCTGGGCGTACAGGACTCTAGGTCCCGCTTGTTACATCTGATAGCAACATACATATTGACGTATGACAACTATGTTTCTATCGTTTCGCGCAACCGACATCTCATGTCAACCAGACGAGGAGACCCGCACGTGGCGAGCCCTGGACCCGCGTACGCCGCGCTCTATCGCGCCGCCGACGAGATCACGGCGGCCCTGGCGGACCGGGCGCCGGAGGCGGCGGGCCTGTTCCGCCAATGCTTCCTGAACACGCTGGAGACCACGGTGAGGCGGCTGCCCGACGGCACGACGTTCGTGGCCACCGGCGACATCCCGGCCATGTGGCTGCGCGACTCCGCCGCCCAGGTGGAGCCCTATGTCCGATACGCCGGAGCGGACGATGACGTCCGGGAGATGATCCGCGGCGTCATCCACCGCCAGGCCGCCTACATCCGACTCGACCCCTACGCGAACGCCTTCAACGAATCCCCCAGCGGCCGGGGCCACACCGAGGACATCCCGAAGCCCGGGCCGTGGGTCTGGGAGCGCAAGTGGGAGCTCGACTCCCTCTGCTACCCGGTACGGCTCTGCCGCCGGTACCTCGACGCCACCGGCGACACCACGGCCTTCGACGAGAACGTCCACGAGATGCTGCGGCTGATCGTGGCGACGATGCGGACCGAGCAGCACCACGACGGCTCGCCGTACCGGTTCACCCGCCCCGACCCCTTCCTCCCCACCGACACCCTCCCGAACGACGGCCGCGGCACCCCGAGCGCGCCCACCGGCATGGTCTGGTCGGGCTTCCGCCCCAGCGACGACGCCTGCACCTACGGCTACCTCGTCCCGGCGAACATGTTCGCCGTCGTCGCGCTCGGCCACATCGCCGACCTCGCCGCCGAGATCTACGGCGACGCCGAGCTCGCCGCCGAGGCGGCGGCGCTGCGCGACGAGATCGACGCGGGCATCCAGNAGCACGCGATCGTCGAGCACCCCGAGCACGGCCCGATCTACGCCTACGAGGTCGACGGCCTCGGCAACCACGTGCTCATGGACGACGCGAACATCCCGAGCCTGCTGTCCATCCCGTACCTCGGCTACCGCCCGGCCGACGACCCCGTCTACCGCAACACCCGCGCGTTCGTGCTCAGCCCCGGCAACCCGTACTACCACGCCGGCCGCCACGCCCGGGGGATCGGCAGCCCGCACACCCCGCCCGGCCGCATCTGGCCGATGTCGCTGATCATGCAGGGACTCACCTCGGCCGACCCCGCCGAGCGCCGGGAGCTGCTCGCCGTGCTCGCCGCCACCACGGCGGGCACCGGCTACATGCACGAGAGCTTCGACCCCGACGACCCCGGCACCTTCAGCCGCCCCTGGTTCGGCTGGGCGAATAGCCTGTTTGCCCAGTTCGCGACGGATTTCGCGACGGAGCCCGGACCATCGGCCACGTCGCGACCGGCGCCGGAACCCGCGCCGGAGGCGGCTTCGGGCCGCGCGACGAAGGAGGCGGCGACATGACCACCGTGCCGACGATCCCCGCGGTCTCCCCGAGCGAGCGGCGGGATCGACGCGACCCGGGCCGGCCCGGCCGGCCGGAGCGCTCCCAGGCGCGCGCCGGCCTGCTGTTCGCCACCCCGGCCGTGACCCTCTTCCTCATCTTCACCGTGCTCCCGGTGATCGGCGCGCTCGGCCTGAGCTTCACCGACTACGACATCCTCTCCCCGCCGACGTGGGTGGGCCTCGACAACTACGCCCGCCTGCTCGACGACGAGACCTTCCACACCACGCTGGTGAACATCCTCTTCTACTGCGCGATGTTCATCCCGGCGATGGTCGGCCTCTCCCTGCTGCTCGCCCTCGCGCTCAACCGCAGGCTCCCGGCGATGGGCGTCTTCCGGACGATCTACTTCATCCCGGTGGTGACCTCGCCGGTGGCGGCGGCCACGGTGTGGACCTGGATGCTCAACGGCCACTACGGCCCGGTCAACGAGCTGCTCGGCCTGATCGGCATCGACGGGCCGGCCTGGCTGAGCGACAGCGACACCGCCATGATCGCGATCGTCGTGGTCACGCTCTGGCAGGGCGTGGGCTGGAACATGCTCGTCTACCTCGCCGGGCTGCAGAACGTGCCNTCCTACCTGTACGAGGCGGCGGCCCTCGACGGCGCNGGCAAGGTGCGNACCTTCGTGCACATCACCTGGCCGTCGCTGCGCACCACCACGTTCTTCGTCACCACGTTGTCGCTGATCGGAGCGTTCCAGNTGTTCGACCAGGCGTACGTGATGACNAAGGGCGGGCCGGGNAACTCGACGCTCACGCCCGTCTACCAGATCTACGAGACNGCGTTCAACCGGCTGCAGATGGGCTACGCCTCGGCGCAGGCGTTCTGCCTCTTCCTGGTCATCGTCGCGGTGACCATCGTCAACACCCGGTTCAACCGCGACGAGGTGGCGGGGTGAGAGCGATGCGGATGACCCACATGTCGCCCGGCGCGTACCGCGCGACCCGCGCGATCGGCCTGATCGCCTTCTACCTCGTGCTCACCGTCGCCGGCCTGCTCATGCTGCTGCCGTTCCTGTGGTCGCTGAGCACCTCGCTCAAGCCGAACGAGGAGATCCTGTCGATCCCCATCCGCTGGGTGCCCGGCTCGGTGACGTTCGAGCACTACGAGACCGCGTTCACCACGGTGCCGTTCGCCCGCTACTTCGCGAACTCGATGCTGCTCGCCGTCGCCGGGGTGCTCACCAACGTCTTCCTCGGCGCGCTCGCCGGCTACGCGTTCGCCCGGCTCCGGTTCCGCGGCAGCCGCGTCCTGTTCCGGCTGCTGCTCGCCTCGATGATGGTGCCCCCGGTGGTGACGCTCGTCCCGTCGTTCATCATCGTGCGGAGCGTCCCGCTCGCCGGCGGCAACGACCTGTTCGGCCAGGGCGGATCCGGCCTGCTCAACACCTACTGGGCGATCATCCTGCCCGGCGCGGTGGGCGCGTTCGCGGTCTTCCTCATGCGGCAGTTCTTCCTCAGCCTCCCCGCCGAGCTCGGCGAGGCGGCCCGGGTGGACGGCTGCTCGGAGTTCCGCATCTTCTGGAACATCTACCTGCCGCTGTGCCGTCCCGCGCTCACCACGCTCGCCGTGTTCACCTTCGTGGCCGGCTGGAACGCGTTCCTGTGGCCGCTGATCGTCCTCAACGACCCGGACATGAGCACGATCCAGATGGGTCTCGCCGCCTTCTCCTACAACAAGAACACCGACTACGGCGCGCTCATGGCCGGATCGATCGTCGCCATGCTTCCCACCCTCGTGCTGTTCGCCTTCGGACAGCGGTACCTCACCCGGGGGATCGCCTTCACCGGCTCCGGCATGAAGTAGCGGTCCCGCCAGCTGAAAGGAGAGCCGTCATGCGCACCACACCCCCCAGGCGGCTGGTCATCACCACCCTCGCCCTCGTCACCGCCACGGCCGTCGCCGCGTGCGGATCCGGATCGTCCGGCGGATCCTCGCCCGACGGGGTGGTGAGGCTGAAGTTCTGGGGCGACTGGTCCGGCGAAGGAGCCAACCAGTTCAACACGATGGTGGCGGCCTTCAACAAGTCCCAGTCGAAGATCAAGGTCGAGTATGTCGTCCAGGAGGACATGCTCACCAAGTTCCTCACCGCCTCCACCTCCGGCCAGGCCCCGGACGTGATGTTCTGGGACCGCTGGCGCACCGCGAGCTACGCGCCGAAGGGCGTGCTGGANCCGCTCGACGACCTGATGCAGAAGGACGGCGTCAGCCGCGACCNGTTCTACGGCGAGGCGCTGCGCGAGCTCACCCACGACGGCAAGCTGTACGGCCTGCCGCTCACCGTCGACGCCCGCGCGCTGTTCTACAACAAGGCCCACCTGAAGGAGGCCGGCGTCGAGCCGCCGCGCACCTGGGCCGAGCTGGAGCAGGCCGCGGCGAAGCTCGCCGAGCGCGACGGCGGCAAGCTCACCCGCGCCGGCCTGGGACTGCACGACACCGGCCTGTTCAGCATGTACCTGCGCCAGGCCGGCGGCACGATGGTCACCGACGACTGCGCCAAGACCCAGTTCAACAGCCCGCAGGGCAGGCAGGTCCTCGACCTGTGGAGCCGGATGATGAAGGCGGGCGTCTACCAGAACGGCTTCGAGAAGGCGCTCGGGCGACGAGGGCCAGGCGTTTCGCCGCGGGCAAGGTGTCGATGCTGCTCACCGGCCCGTGGAACATCACCACGTTCAAGAAGTACGGCAAGGACCTCGACTTCGGCATCGTGCCCCCGCCGACCGGCCCGGACGGCGGCACCGGCAGCCTCATGGGCGGCTTCGGCCTGGTCATCCCGAAGGCGTCCAAGCAGAAGGAGGCGGCCTGGGAGTTCGTGAAGTGGTGGACGGCGAACAAGGACAACGCGCTGCTCTGGGCCAAGACGTCCCTCAACATCCCGGGCAACGTCCAGGCGGCGAACGACCCGTTCTTCACCGAGGACCCGTTCTGGAAGCCCATCCTCGACACGCTCGAGTACGCCAAGATCCGCCCGACCTGCGCGGGCTACTCGCCGATGGAGGAGGAGGCGCTCATCCCCAACCTCCAGCTCTTCATGGAGGGCAAGCTCACCGCCGACCAGGCCCTCGCCAAGGCCCAGGAGCAGGGCGACAAGGTGCTCCAGCAGAACAACATCAACTGACCATCGGAGACAGTCCGTGAGCGCACGCCGCCCCAAAGCCCGCCTGGCCGCGGCCGTCCTGCTGCCGGCGGCCCTGATCCTCCCCGCGACGCCCGCGCACGCCGCCACCGCCACCGCCGCCGTGCCGGCCGCCGGCGCGAGCACGCTGCACACCAGGCCCGCGGACGCCGACGCCGCGCTGAACGCCTTCATCCGGGTCTTCTGGGATCCGAAGAAGAAGTACTTCTTCACCAACAGCGACCGGCGGATCCACCCGGAGCACGCCTNCGGCCCCGAGAACGGCCGCTACACCGACTTCTGGTGGGAGGCCCAGCTGTGGGAGCTGGTGATGGACGCCTACCAGCGCACCCGCAGGCCCGAGTACCGCCGGATGATCGACGACGTCTACGCCGGCTTCGTCGCCTGCTACCCCGACTTCGAGAACGACTTCAACGACGACATCGGGTGGTGGGCGATGGCGGCCACCCGGGCGTACGAGATCACCGGGAACAGGGCCTACCTCGACCGGGCGAAGACCCTCTTCGACCGCATCTGGGCGTACCACGACGACACCTTCGGCGGCGGCATCTGGTGGAAGAACACCGAGCGGAACCAGAAGAACGTCGCCACCAACGCCCCGGCCGTGGTCACCGCGGTCCGGCTCTACACCGCCACCCGCGACCCGGCGTACCTGGCCCGCGCCAAGGGCCTGTACGACTGGATCGACACCCGGCTGCAGGAGGACGGCCACGTCTACGACCACTTCGACGCGGACGGGACGCTGGTCAAGTGGGACTTCACCTACAACTTCGGCAACTACATCAGCGCCGCCACCGCGCTGTACGAGGTCACCGGTGAGCGGTCCTACCTCGACGACGCGATCCGGGCCGCCGACTGGGCGACCACGTACCTCACCAACGGCGGCACGCTGATGAACGAGGGGGTGAACGACGGCGGCGGCTTCAAGACGCTGCTCATCCGCGGCCTGCACCGCCTCGTCACCCGGCACGGCCAGCGGCAGTACCTGGGGTTCCTGCAGCACAACGTCAACATGGCGTGGGGCCACCGCCGCCGGTCCGACAACCTCGTCGGCCCCAACTGGTCGGCCCCGACCCCCACCGGCCACCTGCAGAGCCTCACCGCGAGCGCCGCCGTCGCCGCGCTCCAGCTCGTCCCGCCGGACGGCAGCACAGGCGTCCAGCCGGAGAACGGCGTCTACGAGGCGGAGAACGCGATCACCACCGACGTCGGCGCGGAGAGCAGCCACCCCGGCTACACCGGCCGCGGCTACCTCGCCGGCTGGTCCTCGGCGAACCAGTACGTGACCTTCCACGTCAACGTCGCCGCCAACAGGCGGTACGACCTCGTCCTCCGCTACTCCGGCGGCGCCGGGGACGCGGGCCGCCGCATCACGGTGAACGACCGCGTCGTCGCCGCGAACCACACCTTCCCGGGGACCGGCGACTGGGGGAACTGGAGCACCACGACCCTGCGGGACGTCCGCCTCAAGCGCGGCCACAACACGATCCGCGTCGACATCGACCCCGGGTCCGGCAACGGCAACTGGCTCAACTTCGACCAGCTGCGGCTCGCCGTACGGTGACGCGCGTGCGCACGGGTCCCGCGTCCGCCGGGCGCGGGACCCGATCGGGGGCCGTACGCCGTCGCGCGTCGCGCGCCCGCCGCGCCGTTTGGGCCCGGCGACGAGGACCGCCGATCCGGTTGGTACGGTGGCACGAATCCTCCGGTCCGCACATGCCGTACCGTCACACGGTGACGATGAGACCGGGGGCTGGAGACGTGCGCGATGTGGCGTGAGACGTGCGGCGACAAGCCATGGTGAGCGGGTTCGCGGTCCGCGAGCTGCATGAGGTCGGGGAGTACCTGCAGGTCGTCCGGCTGTTCGGCGACATCTGGGGCCCCGGCACGCAGCCGGTGACGATCGAGATGATGCGGGCGCTGGCGCACGCGGGGAACTACGTCGCCGGGGCGTTCGACGGGGACCGGCTCGTCGGCGCGTCGGTCGCGTTCCTCGGCATGCCGGCCGGCGAGGTGCTGCACTCGCACATCACGGGCGCGCGGGCCGGGCGCGGGATCGGGCTCGCGCTCAAACGGCACCAGCGCGAGTGGGCGCTGGCGCGCGGCATCACCCGCGTCACCTGGACGTTCGACCCGCTGGTACGGCGCAACGCGCACTTCAACCTGGCGAAGCTGGGCGCGCGCCCCGAGGAGTACCTGCCCGCGTTCTACGGGCCGATGGAGGACGCGATCAACGCCGGGGACGAGACCGACCGGATGCTCGCGGTGTGGCGGCTCGACGCGCCGCACGTGGCCGCCCTCGCGCGGGGCGAGCCGTGCCCGGTGGCGGTGCCGGAGGACGCCGTGGTCGGGCTGGAGTGCCGGGACGGGCGGCCGGTGCCCGGCCGGACCGACGCCGCCACGGTGCTGGTGGCCGTGCCGCCGGACATCGAGGCGATGCGCCGCCGGGATCCCGGCGCGGCCAAGGCGTGGCGGTACGCGCTGCGCGACGCCCTCGGCGGGCTCCTTCGCGACGGTGCGAAGGTGACCGGGTTTCATGACAAGTGCTACTACGTGATCGAACGTTCACAGGCAGGGGCCACAGAGTGAAGATCGACGGGATCGAGCTGCGCCGGATCGCGATGCCGCTGGTGTCGCCGTTCCGCACCTCGTTCGGCACCGAGACGGAGCGGGACGTGCTGCTGGTGCGCGTGGTGACACCGCAGGCGGAGGGCTGGGGCGAGTGCGTGGCGATGAGCGAGCCGCGCTACTCCTCCGAGTACGTCGACGGCGCGGCCGACGTGCTGCGCCGCTTCATGATCCCGGCCCTGCGCGACCGGCTCGCCTCGGGCGGCGGCGCGCCGTTCGACGCCGGTCTCGTCGGCCACGTGCTGGAACCGATCCGCGGCCACCGGATGGCGAAGGCCGCCCTGGAGATGGCCGTGCTCGACGCCGAGCTGCGCGCGTCCGGCCGCTCCTTCGGCGCCTTCCTCGGCGCCACCCGGGAGCGGGTCCCGTGCGGGGTGTCGGTCGGCATCATGAACTCGGTGCCCGAGCTGCTCGACGCCGTCGCGGGCTACCTCGACGAGGGCTACGTCCGCATCAAGCTGAAGATCGAGCCGGGCTGGGACGTGGCGCCGGTGCGCGCCGTACGCGAGCGTTTCGGCGACGAGGTGCTGCTCCAGGTGGACGCGAACGCCGCGTACACCCTCGCCGACGCCCGCCACCTGGCGCGGCTCGACGACTTCGACCTGCTGCTGATCGAGCAGCCGCTCGCCGAGGACGACATGGTCCAGCACGCGCGGCTCGCCGAGCGGCTGCGCACCCCGATCTGCCTCGACGAGTCGATCGAGTCGGCCGCGCACGCCGCCGCGGCGATCTCGCTCGGCGCCTGCTCGGTGGTGAACATCAAGCCCGGCCGGGTCGGC
>Ga0065720_1000150_pt1 | contig 28511 bp, 29 predicted proteins | sample Thericmetagenome_FD_59107 | JGI IMG/M metagenome (GOLD analysis project Ga0065720, IMG submission 59107) | Thermophilic microbial communities from the Joint Bioenergy Institute, California, USA of rice/straw/compost enrichment - eDNA_2 v2... | ecosystem: Engineered > Solid waste > Grass >... | reverse complement strand
CGCTGGCGGAGATCGCCGGCTGCTTCGCCTTCTGGGCCTGGATCAGGCTCGGCAAGTCCCCCTGGTGGCTGGTGCCGGGGCTTGCGTCTCTCGTCGTCTTCGCCTGTGCCCTGACCTTCGTCGAGACGGNNGCGGCCGGGCGCGCCTATGCCGCCTACGGCGGAATCTACATCGCCGNCTCGCTGCTCTGGCTGTGGGCCATNGAAGGGCTGCGACCGGANCGCTGGGACATCGCCGGCGCGGCGCTGTGCCTCGCCGGCGTCGGGATCATCCTCATGGCGCCGCGCGCGGCCTGAGNCGGCGNCTGCGAGGCGCGGCTCAGCGCGGNGCCTGGAAGTCGACCGGGCCGAAGGGATTGCGCCCGCCACCGATGCGTGGCGGCAGGACGGACGAGCCGAACCGCTCCTGCACATTGGCGTAGACGGGCGAGGAATAGCTCTGCCCGGCGAGTACATAGTTCGACATCGACCCGACAGGAACGACCTTGCCGGGGTCGAGATAGCTGCGCGGCGTCACCGTGATGGTGCGCACACGGCTCTGCGCCTGGGCCACGCCTGCCACGGCCAGACAGGACGCTGCCATGGCAGCGGCCGACAGGATGATGGTGAGATGACGCATGGTGCTGACCCTCGCTTGCCGCATCGGCCATGCCATAACCCAAATACCATAACGCCTGGTGAAGGGCGCCGCTGCCGCCCGCGCGCTCAACTCGCCGTGACGACCGTTTAGCTGCGCCCGAAGGAGGCCGGCCGGGCCGGTGGCAGCGGCACGGCAACCGAGGTCGCGAACAGCTCCGCAATGCCCTCCGGGGCCAGCGCCTTCTCCGCCACCTGCGGACCGGCTCCACAGGGCGCGGCCGGTCGCGCCGCATGGAACAGGGCCTTCAGGTTCCGATCGCCCAGCGCCGCGGTCGGCTGGAGGCCGTCGACGACACAGCGCAGGCTTGTGTCGGCATGCGGCCTGTCGTCGGCCCCGCAGACCCAGCCGCTGAGGCGCAGTGCCGGCTCCTCGTTGAGCAGGCGGAAGACGGAGCAGCTGCGAACCACACCCTGGCCGGCGAGCTGCGCATCGGCCACCTCCATGGTGCCGAGTTTCGTCGCAACGCCGCGCGGCACTGACGTACGCGAGACGACGAGCCCGGCCTCCGAGGCGGCGCGCACCACATGAACGAAGAATGTGGACGGCGGGCCCGCTTCTCCGCCCGGCCGATAGACCGACAGGCGCAGGTGCGGACCCGGCATCGTGAAATGCCCGACGCTGATGACGTCCTCCTGCCCGCCGAGGCCGTGATGCTGGGCCTCGTAGGTCTGCTCGCCGTCGCCGAAGCCGGCACCAATGCCGGTGGATGCAAGCGAGAACACGGGTACCGGCTCGGTCACCCGGATCCAGATGGGCCGCGCCACGGCGGCATCGAGGCCGGGCGTCGCCGGCACCACGGCCTGCTCCGCGAGTGTGGGCTCCGCATGCGCCGGACCTGCGCCAGCCTCCTGAGGCTCCCGGGCGGCGAGAAGATACGCGCCGCCGGCAACGACGACAACGAGCAGTCCCGACAGGAAGGTGCGCTTCAGCCGCGCTGCGGCGTTGCGCCGTCGGCGCGGGCGCACACCTTCCAGCGCCTCGTAGAGGTCCAGGTCCTCATAGAGCCTGTCGTCCGGCGACAGCTGCGGCGGGCCGGCCGCCCGGCCTTGGTGATATCGCGTCATGGACACGCTCCCTGCCCTTCTGTTGTCGAAGGTTTCTGGTCTTGAAGGCGAGGTTCCCGCCATTTGCCTGACCATCCGTTACCGGGCCGGCGCTATCTGGCGGCAGAGTCAACGTCCGGTTTCCTGCCCCGGCGCGGCGGTAACGTTAACGGGGCTGTCGGGACGGCGCGCCGCATCACGTCGAACTTGACAGAACCCTTGCGCCGTGATGCAGAGATGATGCGGCCTGCGCTCATTCGGCCGCGACTGGAACCGACGGACTTTCCATGGCTTCGCCGCTCGCGCTCATCACGCCGACGAAAACGAAAGCCACGCTGACGGCCAAAACGGCCGGCTGACTGTCCGCTCGTCCCCCCGGTCCTCTCCCCACGGGGCGAGAGGAGGCGCCCGAGACGGCGCAAGACGCCCAAGGGGGGAGATGCGAAAAGTTCGAGGAGACAACGTGATGGGTTTCAAGGTCGCTGTCGTCGGCGCCACGGGCAACGTGGGCCGGGAGATGCTGGACATCCTGGCGGAGCGCGCCTTTCCGGCCGACGAGGTCGTGGCGCTCGCCTCGCGCCGCAGCCTCGGCCAGGAGGTTTCCTACGGCGACAAGAAGCTGAAGGTGAAGGACCTCGCGACCTTCGACTTCTCCGACATCGACATCTGCCTGATGTCGGCCGGCGGTGACGTGGCGCGCGAGTGGGCACCGAAGATCGGGGCCCAGGGTGCCGTGGTCATCGACAACTCCTCGGCCTTCCGCTACGACGCCGACGTGCCGCTGATCGTGCCCGAGGTGAATGCCGACGCCGTCGCGGGCTTTTCCAAGCGCAACATCATCGCCAACCCCAACTGCTCGACCGCGCAGCTCGTCGTGGCCCTGAAGCCGCTGCACGATGCGGCGACCATCAAGCGTGTCGTCGTGGCNACCTATCAGTCNGTNTCCGGCGCCGGCAAGGANGGCATGGACGAGCTNTTCGANCAGACNCGCGCCNTNTTCNNGGCNGNNNNGNTCANGNAGAAGAAGTTCACCAAGCGCATCGCCTTCAACNTCATCCCNCGANATCGACGTGTTCATGGAGGACGGGTACACGAAGGAAGAGTGGAAGATGACGGTCGAGACCAAGAAGATTCTCGACCCGAAGATCAAGCTCACGGCCACCTGCGTGCGCGTGCCGGTATTCATCAGCCACTCCGAGGCCGTCAACATCGAGTTCGAGAAGCCGATCACCGCCGACGAGGCGCGCGAGATTCTGCGCTCGGCCCCCGGCTGCCTCGTCATCGACAAGCGCGAGCCCGGCGGCTACATCACGCCCCACGAGGCGGCGGGCGAGGACGCCACCTACATCAGCCGCATCCGCGAGGACGCCACGGTTGAGAACGGCCTCGCCATGTGGATCGTCTCCGACAACCTGCGCAAGGGCGCGGCCCTCAACGCGGTGCAGATCGCCGAGTGCCTGGTCAACCGCAAGCTGATCACGGCCAAGAAGCAGGCCGCCTGACAACCTCTTGAGGAAGGCGACCGGCGGCCCCGTATGCTTGGCCGCCGGTTGCTGCCTTCAGGTGCAGCCGATTGCCGACACCCGGCCCGGCAGATCCGCGATCACCGGGGTGAAGACGCCGCTGTCAGGGTCGCGCACGAACAGATGGCCGGTGGCGACGCCGAAGAAGGCGCCGTGCAGCGCCAGCCGCCCCTTCTCCACAAGGATGCGCACGCAGGGGAAGGTCATGAGGTTGGCNAGGCTGTTCTCGATGGCCGCAAACTCCAGCTTGCGCAGGTAGTCCTGCTCGGCCTCGCCGTCCGGGCGCGGGCCGAGACGCTCNGCCGCCGGGGCGACAAGCTCCATCCATTTGCCGATGAAATCACCGGGCGAGAGCGGCTCGGTCTCGCCGGCGAAGGCGCGGATGCCGCCGCAATGGGCATGGCCCAGCACGACGATGTGCTTCACCTTGAGCGCCTGGACGGCGAACTCCAGCGCCGCGCTGGTGCCGTGGTGCGAAACGTTGTCGGGCTCGTAGGGCGGCACTAGATTGGCCACGTTGCGCACGACGAACATCTCGCCCGGCGCGGCATCGAAGATGACCTCGGGCGAGACGCGCGAGTCACAGCAGCCGATGATCATGATCTCGGGCCTCTGGCCCTTCTCGGCCAGCTGCTCGTAGCGGCCGCGCTCGCGCGGCAGGCGCTCCCGCACGAAGGAGGTGTAGCCGTCCGTCAGCCGTTGCGGGAAGGGAACGCCCGCCATCGGTCCGTCCTCCCTCACGCGGCTAGAGCCGCGAGCGCGGCAAGATCGACGTTGCCGCCGCAGGCGAGGACGCCGACCCGCTCGCCAGGCGCCGGCACATAGGCACCAGCGACGAGGGCGGCCAGCGCCGTCGCCCCGCCCGGCTCCGCCGCGATCCTGAGCCCCCGCCACAGCCGGCGCTGCGCCTCGACGATGGCCTCGTCGGGCACGAGCACGACGCGCTCGACCGCCCGGGCGCAGATGCCGTGAACNAGCGGCCCGACATTGCGGGCGCCGAGCGAGTCGGCCGCCACCGATTCGACCGGCACATCGACGGGCGCGCCGGCCGCGAGCGCCGCGTGCAGGGCGCAGGAGCCCTCCGGCTCCACCCCGACGACCCGGACCTTGCTGCCATACCACCAGGAGGCGATGCCGGAGATGAGCCCGCCACCGCCAACCGCGACGAGAACGGTGTCGAGGTCCGGCACCTGCTCCTCCCACTCGCGGCCTACGGTGCCCTGGCCAGCGATGGTCTCGACGGCGGAAAAGGGGTGGATGCGCAGCGCGCCGCTGTCGGCGACGTAACGGTCGCAGGCTTCCTGCGCGTCCGCGTAGCGTGCGCCGCCGATGACGATGTCGGCGTCGAAGGCGCGGATCGCCGCGATCTTGGGGGCGCTCGAGATCTCGGGCACGAAGATGCGCGCCTTCACACCCAGTTTCATCGCAGCATAGGCAACCGCGGCGCCATGGTTGCCACCCGACGCGGCCGCGACGCCGGCCGCCGGCACCGGCAGGGACAGGAGCGTGTTGAAGGCGCCGCGCGGCTTGAAGGAACCGGCGTGCTGGAAAAGCTCCAGCTTGATGTGGACCGGGATGTCGAGCCCCAGGTCGCCGGCCCCGAGGTCGATGACCGGGGTGCGGCGGATGTGCGGGCGGATGCGCTCGTGGGCTGCTTCGATCGCCGCGCGCGAGAGGGGGCCGTCAGCCGGGATGCCGTGCATGGATGTCTCCTCGCTGTCCGCACGGACCATAGCCGCGGCGGACGGCGCGTCCAACCCTCTGCGAATTGTCTTATGTCCAGATGGCGACTGGTAAATTNTCTCCATCGCGGCCCGGCGGATCGGGAAAGCTGCGGGCTTCGCCCCGCGCGATCCGCAGCGCGACGGTGAGCGTGGCGAGCGCATCGAGCACGTCGTCCGGCCCCGCGCCGGGCGGCGGTGGGCGGAAGGCTCCGTCGCCGAAGCCCGCGGCCCGCAGCAGGCCCTCGCGCNGGGCAAGGCCCTCGGGCCAGGGCCGGCCCTTCACCTTCTTCGGCCGGTCGAGCGCCCGCTCCCCATTGAGGCGCCAGAAGGCGACCTCGGGATGCGCCTCGAACACGCGGCCCGCGAGATCCGGCCGGCCGCGCAGGAGCGCATCGAGCTCCCGGATCTTCGGAAAGAGGCAGAAGCACTGCTTCGACACCCGCCGCGGCGGGTCGGACGTCGCGAGGGCGGCGGCGCAGGCGGCGCTATAGTCGCCCGCATAGACGGCTGCGCGCGACGGAACGGAAAAGACACTCGACTGGCGCTCGCCAAGCAGCGGCCGCACCAGGGATTCCGGGCCGCGCCCACCGTGACCGACGCGGTCGGGCAGGCCGATCGGCATGTCGACGGCGACGACGGCCGGCGCCTCGGGAAGGGCGAAGAGATCGGCGAAACGCGGCACCACGAGCAGGCGCGGCGCAGAGGGGCCGGCGGCCGGCGCCAGCGCCGCGACCCAGCCGGCCGGACAACCGTCGACCCCTGCCAGCCACATGGCCCCTACCCCCATGCCGCAGTCCCCGGATGCTTTCTCCTTTCGCATGACTAGCGCACCGGCGTCGAGGCGTTATGCTGCACCGCCGAAAGGAGACACCTGCCCATGACAGAGATCCGTCCCCGCCGCAGCGCACTCTACATGCCCGGCTCTAACGCCCGCGCCCTCGAGAAGGCGCGCAGCCTGCCGGCCGACGTGGTCATTCTCGATCTCGAGGATGCCGTGGCGCCGGATGCGAAGGAGACGGCGCGGGCCCAGGTGGCGGCGGCCGTCTCGGCCGGGGGCTTCGGACCGCGCGAGGTCGTCGTGCGTATCAACGGGCTGGACACGCCCTGGGGGGACGAGGACCTTTCCGCCGCCATCGCCTGCGTGCCCGATGCCATCCTCCTGCCGAAGGTGTCGACGCCGGACGTGCTCGCCACGGTGGCTCGGCGGCTGGCGACGGCCGGTGCACCGCACAAGGTCCGCATCTGGGCGATGGTGGAGACGCCGCTCGCCATCCTGAACATCACGCAGATCGCCGCTGCAGCCGCCGACCAGTCGACGCGCCTCGAATGTTTCGTGATGGGCACCAACGATCTCGCCAAGGAGACGGGGGCGCGGCTGGTGCCGGGCCGGGCGCCGATGCTGCCGTGGCTCGCCACCAGCCTCCTGGCCGCCCGCGCGCATGGCCTCACGATCCTCGACGGGGTCTTCAACAATCTGTCCGATACAGAGGGCTTCGCCGCCGAATGCGCGGCGGCACGCGACATGGGCTTCGACGGCAAGACGCTGATCCACCCCAACCAGATTGCGGCGGCGAACGCCGCCTTCGCGCCCGACGCGGCGGAGGTGGAGCGCGCCCGCGCCATCATCGCAGCCTTCGACGCACCGGAGAATGCCGGCAAGGGCGCCATCAACCTCGACGGACGCATGGTGGAGCGCCTTCATGCGGAGATGGCCCGGCGCACGGTGCGCCTTGCCGAGGCGATCGCGGCGCGGCAGTGACGGGACGGCCCTGCCTACCGCCGGCGCAGCAGGAACACGCCGCTCTCGCCGAACAGGTTCCACACCCACCACGGCACGTTGACGCGCACGGGCTCGCCGCCAGCGTTGAGTGCCACGGCGCGCTCCATCTGCGCCCCCACCTCGTCGCACAGGGCCACGAAGTCGCGGATGGTGCAGAAGTGGATGTTGGGCGTGTCGTACCAGGAATAGGGCAGCTTCTCCGTCACCGGCATGCGGCCCTTGAGGCCGAGCTCCAGGCGGATGCGCCAGTGCCCGAAATTGGGGAAGGAGACGATGGCCCGGCGGCCGATGCGCAGCATGTGCTCCAGCACCTGCCGCGGCTGGCGCGTCGCCTGGATGGTCTGGGACAGGATGACGTAGTCGAAGGAATCGTCCGGATAGTCGGCGAGATCCGTGTCGGCGTCCCCCTGGGATGACGGAGAGGCCACGCGCCACGCACTGGCTGACGCCCTCTCGCGAGATCTCGATGCCGCGCCCGTCGACGCGGCGCTCGCGCTCCAGGAGCGCAAGCAGCGCGCCGTCGCCGCAACCGACATCGAGCACGCGCGCACCGGGCTCGACCATCTCGGCAACGAGCCGGTGGTCGGGTCGTACCGGCTGCTGCTCCGCAAAGGCGGTGGTGGCATCCATGGTCACAGGCCCCGGGCACGCGCCGCGGCGGCAAGGAAGCCGCCGGTCGTGGCGAAGAGTTCCGGCTCGTCGAGCAGGAAGGCGTCATGTCCCTTGTCGCTCTCGATCTCGACGAAGCTGACAGACGCGCCCGCCGCGTTGAGCGCGTGGACGATCGCCCGCGAGCCGGAGGTGGGAAACAGCCAGTCCGACGTGAAGGAGGCGACGCAGAACCGCGTCTTTGTGCCACGAAAGGCGTTGGCCAGCACGCCGCCGTGGTCGGCGGCGAGGTCGAAGTAGTCCATCGCCCGCGTCACGTAGAGGTAGCTGTTGGCGTCGAAACGCTCGACGAAGGCCTCGCCCTGGTAGCGCAAGTAGCTCTCCACCTGGAAATCGGCGTCGAAGGAGAAGGTCGGGGCATCCCTGTCCTGCAGGCGCCGGCCGAACTTGCGGTGCAGGGCCTTCTCCGAGAGATAGGTGATGTGCGCGCCCATGCGGGCGACGGCGAGGCCCTTGGCCGGCTTGACGCCCTCCTCCAGATAGCGGCCGTTGCGCCAGTCGGGATCGGCCATCACCGCCTGGCGGCCGACCTCGTGGAAGGCGATGTTCTGGGCCGAGTGGATGGCGGCGGTAGCGATGGGGATGGCGGCGAAGACGCGCTCCGGATAGCTCGCCGCCCATTGCAGCACCTGCATGCCGCCCATGGAGCCGCCAACGACGCAGAAAAGGGTCTCGATGCCGAGGTGATCGAGCAGCATCGCCTGGGCGCGGACCATGTCGCGGATGGTGACGACCGGGAAGTCGAGCCCCCAGGGCTTGCCCGTCGCCGGGTTCAGGGAGGCTGGCCCCGTCGTGCCCATGCAGCCGCCGACGACGTTGGAGCAGATGACGAAGAAACGGTTGGTGTCGATGGGACGGCCGGGCCCGACCATCGTCTCCCACCAGCCCGGCTTGCCGGTGACGGGATGCGGGTTGGCGACGTGCTGGTCGCCCGTCAGCGCGTGGCAGACGAGCACCGCGTTGGAGCGCGCGGCATTAAGTTCACCGTAGGTCTGATAGGCGATCTGCCAGGGGGCCAGACGCGCACCGCAGTCCATGACGAGCGGCTTGTCGGGCCCGAAACGGGCTACAAGGCTAGCCGGCTCGTCCACCTGCGAAGCTCCCGGCTGCCTTGCGACTGCACCTTGGACCATCGCTCACCCGCAACGTTCCGGAGCCGTCCGACAATGCGGCATCCGTTCGTTTTACCGAACCTTTTTCCTAGTGAACGAAAGGCGCGCTCGTCAACCGCAAAGGCGGGCCGGGCGGCGTGAGGCGGCCATACCTTGAGGTCATGGTGCACCGACACCGATCTCTTTGCGTTCCGCCGCGCCGCGTTCTACAAGACCGGGCTTGCCGGCGGGCGTGGCCGGCACCTCACGCGGATCGGAGCTCATGTCGGAGACCCTGCCAAAAGTCGACCTCGCCACCCTGAGGCAGGAGATCGACCGGATCGACGAGGCGATGCACCGCCTGCTGATGGAGCGCGGCGAGATCATCGACCAGCTGATTGCNGTCAAGAAGACGCAGGAATCGGGTTCGGCCTTCCGCCCGGGGCGCGAAGCCGACATGATGCGCCGCCTGGCCGCCCGGCACAAAGGCATCCTGCCGCTCGACACGGCCGAGAGCATCCTGCGCGTCATCATCGCCACCTTCACCTACGTTCAGGCGCCCTACCGCGTGCATGCCGACATTTCGGGTGGCGATGCGCCGATGCGCGATTCCGCCCGTTTCCACTTCGGCTTCACCGTGCCCTACGTGCCNCACGCGAGCGCGGCCGAGGTCATTGCCGCCGTTGCCGCCTCCAAGGGCGATCTCGGCATCTTCCGCCCGGACCAGGGCACGGCCTCGGGCGCCTGGTGGGAACGGCTGGCCGCGCCGGAGGCACCGAAGGTCATCGCCCGCCTGCCCTTCATCGAGCGGCCCGACCATCCGGCGGCGACGCCGGTCTTTGTCGTGTCGAAGCCCGTGGCTGACGCTGCTGTGCGCGAGATCGTGCTGGTCTCGGCACGGGTGGAGCGATGGCGTGAGACCATCCCCGCCGCCATTTCCGCCCTCGGCGCCGAGGTGCTCGGCTCGGCAGGCACGCCCGGCGGCCTCTCCCTCCTTCTCTCCATTCCCGGCACGGTGACGCTCTCTGCCCTCGGGGAGGCGCTGACCGGCGCCGGCGCAGGGCGGGCGCATCTTGCCGAGATCGGCAGCCACGCCGCCCGCTTCGCCGTCCCCGAGGCCCAGCCGACGGGCGGCGACGCATCCACCTTCACCGTTCGATAGCGGAGCCCATCGCAATGGCCATTGTCCCGGCCCGTCCCGAGCCTCGTCCCGGCGTGCTCACCATCGACGCCTATGTTCCCGGCAAGAGCGCCGCGGCAGGCGTCGAGAAAGTCTACAAGCTGTCCTCCAACGAGACGCCGCTGGGCCCGAGCCCGCACGCCATCGCCGCCGCGCAGGCCGCTGCCGAGCAAATCGCCTATTATCCGGACGGCGCGGCGACCCGCCTGCGCAATGCGATCGCGGCCAAGTACGGCCTCGACGCCAACCGCATCGTCTGCGGCGCCGGCTCGGACGAGCTCCTGAGCCTCATCACCCATGCGTATATCGGCCCCGGCGACGAGGGCCTGTACAGCGAGCACGGTTTCCTCGTTTACCGCATCGCCATCCTCGCGGCCGGCGGCACGCCGGTGGTGGCGCCGGAGAAGAACCTGACGACCGATGTCGATGCCCTGCTCGCGCGGGTCACCGAGCGGACGAAGGTCGTCTTCCTCGCCAATCCCAACAACCCGACGGGCACCTACATCCCCTTCGACGAGGTCAAGCGCCTGCATGCCGGGCTGCCGCCGCACGTGCTCCTCGTGCTCGATGCGGCCTATGCCGAGTATGTGCGGCGCAACGACTACGCCTCCGGGCTCGAACTCGTGGCGACGAGCGAGAATGTCGTCATGACGCGCACGTTCTCGAAGATCTATGGCCTGGCGGGCCTGCGCCTCGGCTGGGCCTATATGCCGACGCACGTTGCCGACGCGCTCAACCGCATCCGCGGCCCCTTCAACGTCGGCTCCATCGCACTGGAGGCCGGCATCGCCGCCCTCGCTGACGACGCGCATGTGGCGGCCGCCGTGGCGCACAACGAGGAATGGCTGCCGTGGCTCACGCGGGAGATCGAGAAGCTCGGCCTCACCGTGACCCCGAGCGTCGGCAACTTCCTGCTCGTCCACTTCCCGGAAGACGAGAAGCGCGGCGCCAGGGCGGCCGACGCCTTCCTTTCCGCCCGCGGGCTGATCCTGCGCGGGGTCACCGCCTACGGCCTGCCGAACGCGCTGCGCCTGACGGTCGGCACGGCCGAGGCCAACCGCCTCGTCGTCGAGGCACTTGCCGATTTCCTGCGAGGGAGCGATGCCTGACCGTCTCGGCCCGCCGCGTGAAACACCGCTCTTCAAGCGGATCACCCTCATCGGTCTCGGCCTCATCGGCTCCTCGATCGCGCGGGCGGTGCGCCACCTGAAGCTTGCCGGCACGCTCGTGGCAGCCGATGCCTCGCCCGCTGTGATCGCCCGCGTGAGCGAGCTCGGCCTCGCAGACATCGCCACCACCGACGTTGCCGAGGCGGTTACCGACGCCGATCTCGTCATCCTGTGCGTGCCGGTAGGCGCCTATGCCGAGGTCGCCGCGACCATCGCGCCGCGCCTCAAGCCCGGCGCCATCGTCTCCGACGTCGGCTCGGTGAAGGCCGCGGCCATCGCACAGCTTTCGCCCCACATTCCGCCCGGCGTGCATCTGGTCCCCGCCCATCCCGTCGCGGGCACGGAGCATTCCGGGCCAGACGCAGGCTTTGCGACGCTGTTCATCGACCGCTGGTCGATCCTGACCCCGACGGACGATACCGATCCGGCGGCGGTCAACGCGGTGCGCGGCTTCTGGCGCGCGCTCGGCTCCAACGTCGAGGTGATGACGGCCCAGCACCACGACCTGGTGCTCGCCATCACCAGCCACGTGCCGCACCTCATCGCCTACAACATCGTGGGCACGGCGGCCGACCTCGAGGAGGTCACGCAGTCGGAGGTGATCAAGTTCTCGGCCGGCGGCTTCCGCGATTTCACGCGCATCGCCGCCTCCGACCCCACCATGTGGCGCGACGTCTTCCTCAACAACAAGGAGGCGGTGCTCGAGATGCTCGGCCGCTTCAACGAAGATCTCGCGGCGTTGCAGCGGGCCATTCGCTGGGGCGACGGCCAGACGCTGTTCGACCTCTTCACGCGCACGCGGGCGATCCGCCGCAACATCATCGCCGTGGGGCAGGAGACGCCCGAGCCCGACTTCGGCCGCCGGCGCGGCGAGGATAGCACCGGCCAGTGACGGCTCGCCGCTCAGCGCAGCGGCGAGACCGTGCCGACCTGGAAGGGACCGAAGAAGATGCGCCCGTCCGTGAAACGGATGGGCGGCAGCTTCGTCATGCCGGGCGAGGCCCCGTCTGGCGCCTTGCCGCCGAGGGCGGCGAGACCGCCCGCAAGGAGGCCGGCGAGCCCGTTGCCGCCGAGGCCGAAACGCGCGAGGAGGCCGTCGAGACCGGCAACCGACGCGTCGACGGTCCCCTCCGGCCGACGCTGGGTGTCGATCCCGAGGTGGCCGCTCGCCTCCAGGGATTGCGGGCCCTTGACCACGGCAAGGCGCGTCAGCTCCACGGCTCCACCGCGCTCCCGCCATGCGTCCAGCCGGGCGGGCGTCGAGCCGCGGGCGAGCAGCCCGGCATTGGTGACCGTGGCGCGCAGGGTGAGGTCTGCGGCCTCAGAGCTGGCGAGAAGGGCGTCGAGCACAGGCACCGACGCCTTGCGCATGTCGAGCGCAAGGTCGTAGGCGCCAGCGCGTTCCGGCGTGCGCCGGGCATGGAATTCCACGGCCTCGGCCCTGAAGTCCCCGGGAGACGAGCCGGGCACGCTCACCGTCATCGTCGGCTCGACGATGCTCACGGCCACGCGCTCTGGCATGTCGTTGGCGACGATGACGCTCGCATCAAAGCTGCGCCAGTCGAGCGTCAGGCTNGCGTCGTCGGACGTGCTGCGCACCACGAGCGGCCCCTCGACCTCGAGGATAACGTGCTGCGGCTGGTAGACCTGCGACACCGCGAGGAAGCGCTTCAGCTCGCCCGTGGCGGGGCCGATCTCCGTCTCGCCCGTAAAGGTGGCGTTCTCGCAGCGCAGCTCGAACCGGAAGGGAAAGCCGCCGACCGAGCGTTGCGGGCAGGACCACTGGCGCCCGTCCGCCGCCTCCCGCGCCAGCCACAGCTCGACCGCATCGAGCGCACGGGCACGCGCGACGAACCAGAAGACGGACCAGCCTGCGACGAGCAGCGCCAGCAGCAGGACCGGCAGGTAGAGCCCCCAGCGGCTGCGGCGCACGCCTGCCGGGCTCGTATCGACCTGTTCCCTTTCGTTCAACGCCCTCTCCCTTGTTGCACCGTCCCTTCCTACCTGTTACCCGCATTGCGGCCAAGCGGCGGCACGGGCACAAGGTCTCGGCGTCACGGCACGGCCTGTTTCAGCGACGAGACGGAAGGGCATGAGCCACGAATCGGGCGATCTGTGGGTCTTCGGCTACGGCTCTCTGATGTGGCGGCCCGGCTTTCCCTTCATCGACCGCTTTCCGGCCCGGCTCGCCGGCTACCACCGCGCGCTGTGCATCTATTCGCACGTCCACCGCGGCACGCCTGAGCGGCCGGGCCTCGTACTCGGCCTCGACCGCGGCGGCGCCTGCAAGGGCGTGGCCTTCCGCGTGCCCGGCCCGGAGGTCGAGGAGACAATCGCCTATCTGCGGGCGCGGGAGCAGGCGACATCCGTCTATCTGGAACGGCACCTGCCCGTGCGCCTCGCCAATGGCGAGCAGGTGACTGCCCTCACCTACGTGGCGGACCGCCGGCATCCCCAATATGCCGGCATACTGCCGCGCGAGGCGCTGCTGGCCATCGTCAGGCAGGGCGTCGGCCAGTCCGGTCCCAACCCGGAATACTGTGCTGAACACCTACGAGCACCTCATGGCGCTCGACGTGCACGACGCCACGCTCGCCTGGCTCGCCGCCCAGCTGCACTGAGCGCACGCCGGGCGGATCACTGGAACGGGTGCAGGTCGCGCACGACGGCCGCGCGCGCCTCGGCGCTGGTGGCAAGGAGATGGACGTGGAGCTCCACAGCGCCACAGGCGCGCATCTGCCCGAACCAGGCGCTGTCGAAGCCGTGCGGCGAAAGCGGAGAGGACTCGCACACGCCGACGATGCGGCGCGCCTCGCCCTCGCGCGCGACGGCGATGAGCACGGCGTCGAGGTCGCGCCTCCTGCCACATGGCCGTCAGCGGATAGACGGACACGACATAGCGGCGGCCCGAGCGCCCGCGCCAGGCGCGCAGGGGCAGGAGATCGCCGCCGGAAGCGACGTGGAGGGTCTCGTCCCGCACGGGCGAGCTCACACGGGCGGACGCAAGGGGACGACGCGCCACGTGCACGGGGAATTGGACGACAGCGCTCATTTCCGGCTCCACGTTCCCTTTTTGTTCGGAACAAAAAGAGAACATCTTAACCATGTTGTCAAGCGCCGTCGTTGCAGCTGATCACGCCCCGGCGCGTTCCGGCTGCGGCGGGGCGGCGTCGCCGATCTCGGCAAGCCCCTCGGCATGGAGGCGGCGGGCGGCAGGCTCGATGGTCTCGATCAGCGTCGGCACCAGGCTGTCGCGCGGCAGGCCGGGCGGAATCGGCGGCAGGAATTCGACGACAATCGTACCCGGCCGGCGGATGAAGCGCCGGCGCGGCCAGAAGAGGCCGGAGTTGAGGGCGACCGGCAGGCACGGCACGCCCAGCCGGTCGTAGAGATGGGCGATGCCGTACTTGTAGGCAGGCTCGGCCCCCGGCGGCCGGCGCGTACCCTCGGGAAAGATGATGATCTGCCGGCCGTCGCGGGCCTCCTCGGCAGCCTTTTCCGTCATGCGCACCATGGCACGGGCGCCGCCCTTGCGGTCCACGGGCACCATGTCGGCCTTCCACAGGTACCAGCCGAAGAAGGGGATGAACATGAGCTCCCGCTTCAGGATGAAGGTAGGGTCCGAAAAGAAGGGAACGAGGGCGAAGGTCTCCCACATCGACTGGTGCTTGCACGCCACCAGGCAGCCGCCCTGGGGGATGTTGGACACGCCGCGCACCTCAAGGCGCGTACCGGCCAGGACGCGCAGGAGCCACAGCGACGTGCGCGCCCAGGCGCGGGCCACCGCCATCAGCATGCGCCGCGGTAGCAGCAGCATCGGCAGGCAGGCGATGAGCCAGACGATGAGGTTGGCGTAAAAGGCGACGTTGAAGGCGAGTGAGCGGAGAGCGAGCATGGCATCCGGCAGCATGTGCGCGCGGGGCCGGCGCGCGCTGACCGCCTAACGCAGCACGGGGGCAGTCGCAACCGGTTTGCGCCCGCCGATAAGCACGGCGACGCGCGAATCCTCCGGGTCGTGCTCCACCCAGGTACGCGCCACGGCCGCGAGATACTTCAGGTATTCCATAAAGAGCAGCCGCGCGGCCACCGGATCCCGCCACCACCGCTCGGTGTCGATGCGGTCAGCCGAGACCGCGTGGGGCACGAGTTCGGTCTCGGGCAGCACGTTGCCGAGCTCCACCAGCGACCGCGGCATGTGGTAGTTCGACGTGACCACGATCAGCGAACGGAAGGCATGCCGCTGCACCCAACGCCGGGTCTCGATCGCGTTGCCGATGGTGTTGCGTGCGCGGTAGTCAAGGTCGACGCAGCAGTCGACCAGGTCGACGAGCTCGGGATTGAGAATGGCGAGCTGGGCCGGCGTGGTGTGCTTGTTGACGCCGCTGATCAGCAGGCGACGGGCATGGCCCTGCCTCACGAGATCGGCCGCATCGGCAATGCGCTGGGCACCGCCGGTGAGCGCCACCACGGCATCCGCCCTTGCATCCACCCGCCGCCCGACGCGCCCCACCATGTCGGTGAAGACGAAGAAGCCGCCAACGAAGGCGAGGCAAGCAAGAAGGCCGGCGACCGCCAGACTGCGGCGCAGCATCCGCCAGCGACGGCGACGGCGGGGGGACGCGGCCGGCGCCACGGCGGTCGGCTCGCTATCGGCGGGGTCGGCAACCATCGGCTCGTTGCCAGCGATGCTCATGCTCTTACCTTTCGCTGTGCAGCATACCGACGATTGCGGCGCGCACTAGGCACAAGATGCACGCCGCCGCTTACCCTCAGCCGAGCCCGCGCAAATGCCGGTGCACCGTGAAGCGCGAGACAAGCGCCGTGGTGGTGGCGACGATCGCCGCCACGACGACGACGGCACCATAGCCGCGCCAGCCGATGTCGAAGGCGCCGAACAAGGCCTCGATCTGGTCCCCGCCCGGGCTCGCCCGCCAGTAGCCGGCGAGGAAGCCGAGGCACGCGATGAGCAGGATGGCCGCGAGGCAGCCGATGGCGCCGCCCTTGAGCCCGAGACCGAGGAACCGGACCTGGAACTCGCGCGCGATGAACCGGTCGTCGGCCCCCACGAAATGCAGCACCTCCAGGATCTCGCGGCTGCTCGCCACCGCCGCCCGCGTCGCGAAGGCGATGGCGAGCGCAGCCGCCGTGAGCACCAGGCCGACGATGGCAAGGGCAATGATGACGAGAGTGCTCGCCATGGTCGACAGGCGGGCGATCCAGGTGCGGTGGTCGTCGAGGCTGGCCGTCGGCACCTGCTCGGCCAGCTGCTGCTTCATGGCGGTGAGGTCTGGCGTGGTGTCGGACTTGAGACGCACGACGACGAGGCGCGGCACCGGCAGCTCGACGAGCTCGAGCCCCGTGCCGAGCCAGGGCGCCAGAAGCCGCTCCGCCTCCTCCTTCGAGTAGACGGACACCGAATCGACCTGCGGGTCGGCGCCAGCCACGGCGACGGCAGCGGCGACATCTGCCTCGATGTCGCGCTGGGCGTTGGGCTTCACCTGGATGGTGATCTCCCGGGAGATAGAGGAGCGCCATTCGGCCGAGGCGCTGGCCACGAGCTCGGCGGCGCCCGCCGCAAGCGCGGCGAGAAAGGTGAGAATGGCGATGACGGTGACGAGCGCCCGGCCAGCCACCGAATCGGCTGGGACGAGCGGCTGGTTGCGGCGCAGTGTCTCGGGCAGCGGCCCAAGGTCGGACTCGACGTCCGGTGCGGGGTTGGTCCGTTCGGTGCGGCGCATCATGCCGTCACTCGTAGATGTGCAGGCGGCCTTCGCCAAGCACCAGGCGGCGGGCATCCACCTGGTCCATCAGCGCAAGGTCGTGCGTGGCGATGATCACCGACGTGCCGAGCCGGTTGAGCTCCACGAAGAGGCGCAGCAGCCGCCGGGCGAGGCTCGGGTCGACGTTGCCGGTCGGCTCGTCGGCCAGCAGCAGCTCCGGCCGCGAGATGAGGGCGCGGGCGATGGCCGCGCGCTGCTTCTCGCCGCCCGACAGCACGGGCGGCAGCACGTGCATGCGCTCGCCCAGGCCCACCCAGCGCAGCAGCTCCACCACCTCGGCGCGATAGCTCGCCTCCTCGCGGCCCTGCACGCGCAGCGGCAGGGCGACGTTCTCGTAGGTGGTGAGATGGTCGAGCAGCCGGAAGTCCTGGAAGACGACGCCCATGCGCCGGCGCAGGGCGGTGAGCGCCTCCCCGCTGATCTGCGACACGTCCTCGCCGAAGAGGGTGATGAGGCCGCGTGTCGGCTTGAGGGCGAGAAGGATGAGGCGCAACAGCGTCGTCTTGCCGGCCCCTGAGGGGCCCGTGAGAAATTGGAACGAGCGCGGCTCGATCGAGAACGTCAGGTCTCGCAGCACCTCCGGCCCCATGCCGTAGCGCAGTCCGACATTGTCGAAACGAACCACCAGTCACCTCCTCGCGGCCGCGGCCTTCACGGTTCATTAACCATGACGGCCGACCAATTGGTGTCACGCGGATGCCCGTCCTAGCCGGGGCAGGCCGCGCATACCAGCCTGATTCGCCATGCCCATTGTCTGTCCTTCCCGCGCCAACGCCTATAGGCTCGTCGATGCGGAGGCGCGGGCGCCCCGGAAGCGGGCAGCCCCGTGCCCGGTTCTTCCCCGCCTGTCCGACTTGCACACAGCACCGGCGGCGGTTAAGCGGCGGCATGCGCTCCGCTGCGGGCAACGATAAAGGCCAGACCATGCAGACGAAGACCATCCGGGTTCTGTTCGACGAGAAAGCGATCGCTGCCCGCAACGAGGAGATCGCCAAGGCCGTGGCCGCCTCCGAGCCACGCGACCTTCTGGTGGTTGCCGTGCTGAAAGGCAGCTTCATGTTCGCGGCCGATCTCATCCGCGCGCTGCACCGCGCCGGGCTCGAGCCGCAGGTGGAGTTCGTCCACATGTCGAGCTATCGCGAGGCCACCGTCTCCTCCGGGCACGTCGAGATCCTGAAGGATGTGGAAAGCGACGTGCGCGGCCGCGACGTGCTGCTCGTCGACGACATTCTCGAATCGGGCCGCACCCTCGCCTTCGCCAAGGATCTTCTGATGGCCCGGGGCGCGCGTACCGTGAAATCGGCCGTGCTGCTCGAGAAGCCGGGCAAGCGTGCGGTACGGATCGATGCCGACTATGTCGGCTTCGAATGTCCCGATCTTTTCGTGGTCGGCTACGGCATGGACGTGGCCCACCGCTACCGGCAACTGCCGTTCGTTGGCGTCGTTGAGGCAGAAAGAGAGGACCGCAAGGAGCAGTAACGATGGCGCATATTCTGCTCGTCGACGACGAGGAGGGCGTTCGGGGCTTCCTGAAGCGCGGGCTGGAGATCGACGGCCATGCCGTGGTCACGGCCGTCGACGGCGAGGATGGCCTTGCCCGTCTCGACCAGCACCAGGGACGGTTCGACCTTCTGCTCACCGACATCCGCATGCCCATCATGGACGGCATCGCCTTGGCGCATGCTGCCAAGCGCTCGTATCCCGAACTGCCCATCATGCTGATGACTGGCTTCGCTGACCAGCGCGAGCGGGCGAGCTCGCTTGACGGCGTCGTCATCGACGTGCTGACGAAGCCTTTCTCCCTGGCGGAGCTGCGCACGAGCGTGCGCGAGGCGCTGAACAGCTGAGGCCGGGGCAGGCGCGCGCCGCCATGCGCCCGGCGCGGGCGAGCTTGCCTGTCGCGGCCCTTGCCTGGTCTGCTAGCTCGCGCCATACGCAGGAGGCCCCTTTCCCGCGCCCACGGAGCCGCCCATGACCGCTTCCAAGAAGCCCTGGTCCGCCCGCACCCTCGCCGCCCAGGCCATGGGCGCCACGGATCCGCTGACCCGGGCCGTCGTCCCGCCGATCCATGTGGCGACGACCTACATCCGTGACGAGGACAATGGCTATTCCTCCGGCTTCGTCTACGGCCGGCCGGACAACGCCACGACGCGCGAAGCGGAGAATGTCCTCGCCATGCTGGAGGGAGGCAGCCAGGCCCTCCTCTTCGGCTCGGGCATGGCCGCGGCGACGGCCGTGTTCCAGGCACTCGGTCCGGGCGACCACATCGTCGCGCCCACGGTAATGTACTGGGCACTGCGCCACTGGCTTGCCAGCGAGGCCAGGCGCTGGGGCCTTCAGGTCGACTTCGTCGACACCACCGACCTCGATGCGCTGCGGGCTGCCGTCACGCCCGGCCGCACCAGGCTCATCTGGATCGAGACCCCGTCGAATCCGCTGTGGACGATCACCGACATCGCCGCGGCGGCCGAGATCGCCCACGCGGCCGGGGCGCGGCTCGCGGTCGATTCCACCACCGCCTCGCCCTACCACACCCGGCCGCTGGCCCTCGGCGCCGACATCGTCATGCATGCGGCGACGAAGATCCTCAACGGCCACTCGGACGTGGTCGCCGGCGCCCTCGTCACGAAGGCAGAAGATGATTTCTGGGCGCGCATCGCCGCCATCCGCCGGGGGCAGGGCGGCATCCTCGGACCCTTTGAGGCCTACCTCCTCACGCGCGGCATGCGCACCTTCCACCTGCGCGCCGCGGCCCAGAGCGCCTCGGCGGCCCGGCTCGCCGAGAAGCTCGCCGCGCATCCGGCGGTGTCGAAGGTGCTCTATCCGGGCCTGCCGGACCATCCCGGCCATGCCGTCGCCGCGCNGCAGATGGAGAACGGCTTCGGCTACATGCTGTCCATCCGGCTCGCGGCCGGCGAGGCCGCTGCCATTGCCACAGCCGCCAGGGTCGAGCTGTGGAAGCGCGCCACCTCGCTCGGCGGTGTCGAGAGCCTCATCGAGCATCGCGCCTCGATCGAGGGCGCAGGCTCGCCATGCCCGCCCGACCTGCTGCGCCTGTCCGTCGGCATCGAGGACCCGCAGGACCTTTACGACGATCTCGCCACCGCGCTCGACCGCGCCACGGGGCGCAGCTGAACCATTCAGCCGACCGCTGAGCGCAGACGCTCCCGCCCCNGCGCCGGCGCCTCGTCCCCTTCGCAGCCGATGCCTTGGTCCGCAACCCGGTCACCGAGAGCCGTGACGACATTGCGCGCGGTGGAGCGCACCAGGCGCCAGAGGGCCGGCAGCTCGCCGGCCTCGGCCTTGGGCATGCGGCGGCGCAGCGCCTCGGCGACCAGCGCCTCGAGACCCGTTTCCGACACCAGCATGTAGCGCGTGAACGGCCGGAAGGTGCCGGGGCTCGTCTCCAGCCGGACGAGCAGCTTGTCGTCCGGCCCGACGCAGGCAAGCGCCTGGGTGACATTGATGATGCCGGCCCGATTCATGGAAAAACGCAGCGCGCGGCAGATGTCTGCCGCGACGAACCACAGGCGGCCGCCGCGCTGGACGAAGCGCACGACATCTCCGCTGCCCGGCCANGTCAGGCTGTGAACCGTGTCGATTGCGAAACTCTCCAGGGCCTCTCCCATCGCCGACAACTTCCCCCGCTCGTTGTTCCCATCTAGCTCACAACGTCAGGGGGCGGCGTGGCAATACCCGCCGAACCCATGCAGGGCGCTGCCCGTACAGGCCGCGCCCCGCAGGAGGCTCAGGCCGTCAGGACCTTCTCGATATCGTAGACCGGATGGGATGTGAGGGTCTTGTCCACCTCGGCGACGATCCGTTCACTGACCTCCTTGTGGAACGCCTTGCGCAACTCGCCGAGCGTCTGCGGNGGAGCGACGACGACGAGCCGCTCGAAGCGGTTCTCGTGCGCCGCCCGATAGAGCGCATCCGCGATCTCGCTGGCGAAACGGTCCTTGGCAAGGCGGTGCCAGTCGGTCGGCTCGATAGCGCTCTTGTTGTTGCTGGGGCGGCCGCGGTTCATGCGGCCGGGACTGTCCGTGGCCTGCTCGCGATTGGGCGGGTTTTCCTGTGCGAAGACATCCTCGACGACCAGATGGGGATAGGTGGCATCCCCCTCGTTGCGAAAGAAGAGCGCCTTTTCTCCATCGCCGACAAGCACCCAAGTACCGTGGGCAAGGCGTAGTCCGCTCATCTTGTTCCTCCTTGGCTGCACTCCTCATGTGGGAAGCGGGCGCGCAGGATGCCAGACGGTGCGCGGAGAGCCCCCGAGGCAGCGAACGAGGCAAGGGTCAGGAGGGTTCCTCGACGAGGCGGCGGGCGATGACCTGGGCCTGGATCTCCGCCGCGCCCTCGAAGATCGACAGGATGCGCGCATCGCACAGCACGCGCGACACCGGATACTCGAGCGCGAAGCCGTTGCCGCCGTGGATCTGCACCGCATTGTCCGCCGCCGCCCACGCGACGCGGGCCGCCAGTAGCTTCGCCATGCCGGCCTCGAGGTCGCAGCGCCGGCCCCCGTCCTTGGCGCGTGCGGCGAAATAGGTGAGCTGGCGCGCCAGCATGATCTCCACCGCCATCATGACGAGCTTGTCGGCGACGCGCGGGAAGTGGATGAGGCTNTTGCCGAACTGCACCCGCTCCTCGGCATAGCGCAGGCCGAGCTCGAAGGCCGACTGCGCAACGCCGATGGCGCGCGCCGCCGTCTGGATGCGGGCAGCCTCGAAGGTCTGCATGAGCTGCTTGAAGCCCTGCCCCTCGCGCCCGCCGAGAAGGTTCGCCGCCGGCACCTCGAAGCCGTCGAAGGCGAGCTCGTACTCCTTCATGCCACGGTAGCCGAGCACCTCGATCTCGCTGCCCGTCAGCCCCGCCACGGGGAAGGGATCGTCGTCCGTGCCACGCGGCTTCTCGGCCAGCAGGATGGAGAGGCCGCGGTGTCCTGGCTCGGCCGGGTTGGTGCGCACGAGCAGGGTCATGAGGTCGGCGCGCACGGGATGTGTGATCCACGTCTTGTTGCCGTAGACGCGGTATACGTCACCGTCGCGCTGGGCGCGTGTCTTCAGCGAGGCGAGGTCAGAGCCTGTGTTCGGCTCCGTGAAGACGGCCGTGGGCAGGATCTCGCCGCTCGCGATCTTCGGCAGGAAATGGGCCTTCTGCTCGTCCGTGCCGCCGCACAGGATGAGCTCGGCCGCGATCTCGGAACGGGTGCCGAGGGAGCCGACACCGATGTAGCCGCGCGACAGCTCCTCCGAAACGACGCACATGGAAACCTTGGAGAGGCCCATGCCGCCGTATTCCTCGGGAATGGTGAGGCCGAAGACGCCGAGGGCAGCCATGTCGGCGATGGTCTCGAGCGGGATGTAGCTGTTGGTGCGATGCCATTCCTGCGCGTGCGGCACCACCTCGGCGTCGGCAAAGCGGCGCATCTCGGCGCGGATGGCCTCCAGCGTCTCGTCGAGGCCGGTGGCGCCGATGCTGGAGGCGCCGTCGCGCTGGCGCAGCAGCGTGGCGAGCCGCGCGCGGTTCTCGGCCGTGTTGCCCCGGGCGACGAGCGCCCTGAGCGCTGGCGTGCGCAGCGCGGCGAGCGCCCCCTCATCGAGGCCGAACACGTCTGGCCGCACAATCTCGCCCTGGCTCATGGGAATGCCGCCGAAGACCTGTGCGCAATATTCGCCGGCGCCGATGGCCAGGATCAGCTCCTCCACCTCGCCGAAGCGACCTTCCTCTGCGAGCCGGTCCGCCCAGGCGACAAGCTCGCGTACGGCCGTCGCATAGGTCGCGATCCAGGCGAGGCCGTGCGCCATGTGCTGGGCGCGGTCGAACCGCTCCGGCACAATCCGCCCCTCCGACGTCACGGCAGCCCTTACCGCGCCGGCTGCGGCGCCGGTCAGGGTGCCGAGAGCCTCCGCGGCCTCGCGGGCGAGGCTGCGCAGGTCCGTCGGAATCGTGCGCGCGGCAGCGGCAGGGTTCATCGTGTCTCCCTTTCGTTGTCGTTTCCTGGATCGCTTCCTCGACAGGCGCTCAGGCATCAAGCCGGGCGCGGGCGCGCTCGACCACCCGGACGATGCCGGCCATCACCTCGTCGAGCGCGTAGTCCTTGGGCGTATAGACGGCGGCAACGCCGATGTTCTTCAGCACCAGCTCATCCTCGGGCGGGATGATGCCACCGACGACGACCGGGATGTGGCCAAGCCCTTCGGCCCGCAGCCGCGCCATCACGTCGCGCACCAGCGGCACGTGCGAGCCAGAGAGGATGGACAGGCCGATGACATGGGCGTCGACCGCGCGGGCGCGTGCCACGATGTCGGCCGGCGTCTGGCGGATGCCGTCATATGTCACGTCCATGCCCACGTCGCGGGCCCTGAGCGCCACCTGCTCGGCGCCGTTGGAATGGCCGTCGAGCCCCGGCTTGCCGACGACGAGGCGCGGTGNGCCGCCGAGCTTCTCGGCGAGATCCGCCACCAGGAGTCGCACCTCACGGTCGACGTCCGGCGAGCGCGTCTCGGTCGTCACGCCGGTGGGCGCACGGTATTCACCGAAGACGCGGCGCAGGGTCTCGCCCCACTCGCCCGTGGTGACGCCGGCGCGGGCGCAGCGGATCGACGGCTCCATGATGTTGCGCGCCTCCCGCGCCGCCGCCTCGAGATCGGCGAGGGCCGCCGTCACCTCGGCCTCGTCGCGCCGGGCCCGCCAGTCCCGCAGCCGCGCCACGGCCTCCATCTCGACCGTCTCCGGCACGGTGAGGATGGCGCCCTCACCGGCAAGGAGCGGCGAGGGCTCGCTCTCCGTCCAGCGATTGACNCCCACCACCACCTGCTCGCCCGCCTCGATGGCGGCGAGACGGGCCGCATTTGATTCGACGAGGGCNCGCTTGAGATAGCCGGACTCCACGGCAGCGACNGCACCGCCAAGGGCCTCGATGCGGGCGAGCTCCGCCCGTGCCGCCTCCTTCAGGGCGCCGACCTTCTCCTCGATCACGCGGGAGCCATCGAAGATGTCGTCATACTCGAGCAGGTCAGTCTCGTAGGCCATGATCTGCTGCATGCGCAGCGACCATTGCTGGTCGAAGGTGCGCGGCAGGCCAAGCGCCTCGTTCCACGCCGGCAGCTGCACGGCGCGCGCCCGNGCCTTCTTGGAGAGCACGACAGCCAGCATCTCGATGAGGATGCGGTAGACGTTGTTCTCGGGCTGCTGCTCCGTAAGGCCGAGGGAATTGACCTGCACGCCGTAGCGAAAGAGGCGCTTCTTCGGGTCCGCGATGCCGTAGCGGTCACGGCAGATTTCGTCCCACAGCTCGGTGAAGGCGCGCATCTTGCACATCTCGGTGATGAAGCGCATGCCCGCGTTGACGAAGAAGGAGATGCGCCCCACCACCTCGGCGAAGGTCGCCTCGTCCACCTCTCCGCTGTCCCGCACCGTGTCGAGCACGGCGATGGCCGTGGCGAGGGCATAGGACAGCTCCTGCACCGGCGTCGCCCCCGCCTCCTGCAGGTGGTAGGAGCAGACGTTCATCGGGTTCCACTTCGGCACTTCCCGCGTCGTGAACAGGACGATGTCCTTGGTCAGGCGCATGGACGGCTGCGGCGGGAAGACATAGGTGCCGCGCGAGAGATATTCCTTGATGATGTCGTTCTGCGTCGTGCCCGTCAGCCGGTCGCGCGGGGCGCCCTGCTCGTCGGCCACGGCGATGTAGAGGGCGAGCAGCCACGCCGCAGTGGCGTTGATCGTCATCGAGGTGTTCATCTCGGCGAGCGGGATGCCCTCGAAGAGGGTGCGCATGTCGCCGATATGGGCGATGGAGACACCCACCTTGCCGACCTCGCCGCGGGCGAGCGGATGATCCGGGTCGTAGCCCGTCTGCGTCGGCAGGTCGAACGCGACCGAAAGGCCCGTCTGGCCGCGCGCGAGATTGGTGCGATAGAGACGATTCGATTCGGCCGCCGTCGAGTGCCCCGCATAGGTGCGNAAGATCCAGGGCCTGTCCCGGTGCGGGCGCGCGCTGCCGTCTCGCTCGCTCATGCCGTCTCTCCCTGTCACACGCGCGCAGATGCATGGCCCGCGCTGCTCGTTCTGCCATCGTCATGGTGCGGCGCAACAACCTACGCTGCAAGTGCAAAATGCCCAATAGGCCGAAGGTCGAATGCAACAAGGGCGCAGCCTGCGGCATTTTCGCTTTCGCTGCACCGCAATATCATCCATTCTGGCCATGGCGCAGTGCAGCAGAGCCCCATTCAAGAGGGCGCGCCGAGGAAACACGAACGACAGGAGGCCGCATGAACGCCACCGCCAGAGCGACCGCCGCCCGCACCACGGAGGAGCGCAAGGATCTTTACGCTATCGGGGAGATCCCGCCCCTCGGCCACGTGCCGGAGAAGATGCACGCCTGGGTCATCCGCAAGGAGCGGCATGGACCGCCGGAGCAGTCGATGCAGCTCGAGGTGGTGCCCACCTGGACCATCGGCGACGACGAGGTGCTGGTGCTCGTGATGGCGGCGGGCGTCAACTACAACGGCGTGTGGGCTGCGCTCGGCCAGCCCATCTCGGTGCTCGATGTCCACAAGCAGCCATACCATATCGCCGGCTCCGACGCCGCCGGCATTGTCTGGGCGGTCGGCTCCAAGGTGCGGCGCTGGAAGGTCGGCGACGAGGTCGTCGTGCACTGCAACCAGGACGACGGCGACGACGAGGAGTGCAACGGCGGCGACCCGATGTTCTCCCCCTCCCAGCGCATCTGGGGCTACGAGACGCCGGACGGCTCCTTCGGCCAGTTCTGCCGCGTGCAGTCGCGCCAGCTCATGGAGCGGCCGAAGCACCTGACTTGGGAGGAATGCGCCTCCTATACGCTGACGCTGGCGACGGCCTACCGCATGCTCTTCGGCCACCCGCCGCACACGCTCAAGCCCGGCGATAATGTGCTGGTCTGGGGCGCCTCCGGCGGGCTCGGCGTCTTCGGCGTGCAGCTGTGCGCCGCAGCCGGCGCCAACGCCATTGGCATCATCTCGGACGAGGACAAGCGCGACTACGTGCTCAGCCTCGGCGCCAAGGGCGTCATCAACCGCAGGGAGTTCAACTGCTGGGGCCAGCTGCCCAGGGTGAACTCGCCCGAATACGCCGCCTGGAGCCAGGAGGCGCGCCGGTTCGGCAAGGCGATCTGGGACATCACCGGCCGGAAGGACGTCGACATCGTCTTCGAGCATCCGGGCGAGCAGACCTTCCCGGTCTCGACCCTCGTGGTGAAGCGCGGCGGCATGGTGGTGTTCTGCGCCGGCACCACCGGCTTCAACCTCACGTTCGATGCCCGCTATGTCTGGATGCGGCAGAAGCGCATCCAGGGGTCCCACTTCGCCCATCTCAAGCAGGCGTCCGCGGCCAACAAGTTCGTGCTCGACCGGCGCATCGACCCCTGCATGTCCGAGGTCTTCCCGTGGCACGAGATTCCGGTGGCGCACACCAAGATGTGGAAGAACGAGCACAAGCCCGGCAACATGGCCGTGCTCGTCAACTCCCCGCGCCCCGGCCTGCGCAGCTTCGACGACGTGCTCGAGGCTTCGCGGGAAGGCTGAAAAAGCCCGTAAGGGGCGCTACGGCGCCTCAGCGCCCCCCTCCCGCTCACGAATCAGCGCGGCATTGAGCTCTCCGCCGAAGAGGAAGATCGCGGCGAGAATGTAGAGGAAGACGAGCACGATCATGCCCGAGGCAAGGCCGGCGTAGGTCGAGACGTAGTTGGTGGCGAAGCTCTCGAGATAGAGGCCGAAGGCCGTGCCGCCGAGGAGCCAGAGCACCAGCGTCGCTCCGATGCCGGGCAGCACAGACGCAACGCTGCGTCGCCCGCCCGGCAGAAGCAGGTGGGCGATCAGCAGCGCGACGACGATGACGACCGTCGCCACGGCAAAGCGCGCCGTCACGATGAGCGGCCCGAGCGGGCTCAGCGCCGGCACCTCGGCGACGATCGCCCGCCAGGCCAGCGGCCCGAACACGACGAGGAGGGCGAAGGCGATGAGGGCCACGGCCCCGACGAGGACGAAGGCAATGGCCTGGAGCCGCGTCAGCCACCACGGCCGCCAGTCGTAGCAGTCATAGGCGCGGTTGAGCCCGATCCGCAGTGATTCGACGCCGTTCGACGAGAAATAGACGGCGAGCAGCGCACCGACCGTCAGCAGGTCGCGCCGCTGCTGCGTCATGACCGTGCTCACCTCGCCGGCCAGCGGGCCGGCGACCTCGCTCGGCCAGGTCTCGAAGATGAGCTCGGCAACACCGCGGGCAAGGTCCGTCGAGCCGACAAACCCGGCGAGCGCCGCGACGAGGATGAGGAAGGGAAAGAGCGACATCAGGCCGGAGAGGGCGATGTGACTCGAGATCGCCCAGCCGTCGTGATCGTTGAACCGCTCGAAGGCCCGCCAGAGAACGCGCGCCCAGGTGCCGATCGCCTTCACCGTTGCCCCCTCCGCACGCCCGCCTTCCGCTTCGTGACCTGCATCGTTTCCCCGGTCCCCGCACACCAAGGTCGGTGCTCCGCCCATCCCTGGCAAGCCGGACGGCCAGCGGGCCGCAGTGTGGCCCGGCGGTCATTGCGATCCGGCCTTCGTCATGGTTGGGTGCGGCCTTCTTCGACAACGGATGGACAAGCCTTGCCGTTCCCGTCCGCTTCCCTCGCCGAACGGCTGATGCCGGCGCTTTTCGTCATCATCTGGGCGACAGGCTTCGTTGTGGCACGACTCGTCGCACCGCACGCCGAGCCGTTCACCTTCCTCTTCATCCGTTACTGCCTCACCATAGCGTTGCTTGGCAGCCTCTGCCTCGCGGCCGGTGCGCCCTGGCCGCAGACGCGGCGCGCCTGGGGCGAGGGGCTGGTGGCCGGCGTGCTGCTGCACGGCGTCTATCTCGGCGGGGTGTTCTGGTCCGTCCGCCAGGGCCTGCCGGCGGGCATCGCGGCACTCATCGCCGGCATGCAGCCGCTGCTCACTGCCGCGCTCGCCGCGCCGCTCATCGGCGAAAGGGTGAGCCCCCGGCGCTGGCTCGGCATCGTCACTGGCTTTGCCGGCGCGCTTCTTGTACTCGTGCCCAAGCTCGGCGGCGTGGGCGGCCTCTCGCCCGCCGCGGTGCTGGCCTGTACGTTCGGCATGGTGTCCATCACGATGGGCACGTTCTGGCAGAAACGGACGGGCGCCGCCGTCGACCTGCGCACCAACGCCGTCGTGCAGTTCATCGGAGCGGCGCTCGTAACCCTTCCGGCCATGCTCCTCGGTGGCGAGGTGCGCTTCGAGCCCGTGCCGGCGGCCCTCGCCGGCCTCGCATGGGCCGTCGTCGTGCTGTCGATCGGCGGCATCCTCCTCCTGATGCATCTCATCCGCCGGGGCGCGGTGGCGGGCGTCGCCTCCCTGCTCTACCTGGTGCCGCCGGTCTCGGCCGTCATGGCCTTCCTCCTCTTTGGAGAGAGCCTGGCGCCGGTGCAGATGCTGGGCATGGCTATAGCCGCCGCAGGCGTCGCCATCGCAAGCCGCGCCTAGACCCGGGGCCCGGGCTCGACGTTTCGCCTCGTGGGCTCCGGGGCGCGATCGTGCGCTGCATGTAGAGCGCGTCGGCCCCGTAGCTCGCCAGCTTCNCGGCAAGGCCAGGCAAATCGACCGCGGCGAAGCCGTGACGCCGCCAGAAGGGAGCGGAATTGTTGACAGCAACGAGCGAGAGGTTGTCGGTGCCGGCGATCTCGGCCTGCCGCACGAGATAGGGAAGCACCGCGGAGGCTGCGCCAGCACCGCGACTGGGCGGCAGCAGGGCAATGTCGTGCAGATAATAGGTGGTTGCTGCCGGGGGCAGGCTGCCGAGCAGACTGTCGAGCGGCGGCGGTGCGCCGACATGCCAGGGATGGCTCAGAAGGTAGCCCATCGCCTTGCCGTCCCGCTCGAGGAGGAG